>JABLTH010015509.1_pt1 | contig 132387 bp, 118 predicted proteins | sample 7875711 | NCBI WGS metagenome assembly JABLTH01 (sample SAMN14941262, study PRJNA633318) | bioreactor metagenome | isolation source: bioreactor | place: China | collected 2019-03-05
CTTCTCATCGCGCGCGCCAATCTTCTTCAAAAAACCAATCGAAAGGCGGAGGCCGAATCCCTCTATCGCCGCGCCATCGCCGCCAATCCGGGCGATGGGCGCGCAGCCAACAATCTCGCCTATCTGCTGGCCGATAGCCCCGCGACCTTGCCCGAAGCGGGCGACCTGGCGCGCCGCGCAACGACAATCGAGCCCACCAATCCATCCACACTCGACACCCTGGGTTACGTTTATCTGAAGCAAGGCGATTATCTCGCCGCGGCCTCCGCGTTTCAACGCGCCCGCGACTATGCCGAAACCCTGCCGGTTGAACAGCGAATCGAAATCACGCTCCATCTGATTCGGGCGCACATCGAACAGGGCCGCCGCGACCGCGCCCGGCTTCTAGCCAAAGACATTTTAAAAATGAAACCGGACTATGTCCTGCCGCCCGACGCTCAGGCCTTGCTCCTGCACGCGGATGTGCAGAGCCTGCCTTGACCTCGCCTGCGATCTGCCGATAATGGCCGCGCATGGATCCGGAAAATATTTACCCAAAAGAATCGCGCCCGTTCCTTGCCCGGTCCCGCCCTCCCGACCACCCCCCGCCCCCCTCGGTCCCGCTCCATCCGCGCGTCGCATCGCTCGATGGCGGGCGTCCCCATCGCCGCAGGCGGCGACGCCGCGACAACCAACGCACCTCCTCCTATTACGTTTGGATCGGACTCGCGCTGCTGGTCGTGGCCTACTTCGGCGCGTTGTTCTATTTTCACTTCAAGCATCCGTTGCAACGATCCCGCGCGGCGGCGACAACGCCCGAAGCGCCCGCCGCGCCACGCCCGGAAAAGCCACCCGCCGCCCCGCTCGACGATCGCAGCGCCGAAGAACTGCGGAAAGAACTCGTGGATAAAATCCGGACATGGAAGGCGGCCGAAGACGCCGTTGACGCGGCGGTCCTCCTCGAACGAAGCGGCAAATTCGACGAGGCTGTCAGCCGGCTACGCAGCGCGTTGGAACTCGCGCCGAACCATGCCGACGCCCAAGCCCTGCTGGGGAGTTTGCTCTTTCAGCAGCGCAAACTGCGCGAGGCCGAATCCCTCCTCGTCAATGTGCTCTCCATGGACCCCAGCCGCCTGACAGAGCGCATGATCTTGGCCAACGTTTTCTCCGCGGAGAAGCAGCCCGCGGCGGCGCTGGCGATCGCCCAGTGGATGTTGGAATCCGACGCATATTCGATGGATGCGCACGCGCTCGCCGGGCAAGCTTATGACGCCCTGGACGACCCGGCCGCCGCCGATCACTGGAAAAAAGTCGTCGCCGTGCAGCGCGACAACGTGCCCGCGCTCAACGCGCTCGCCCGCGCCTACACGAAGATGGGCCGCTTCGCCGAAGCGGTGGAGACCCTGAAAAACGTCATCCAAACAGACCCCAAAAACTCTTCCAGCTACTTCAATCTCGCCGTCGCCTACACCCGCCACCGGGATGTGGATTTGGCGATTGACGTGTTAGGCGACGCCGCGGCTCTTTTCGGAAATACTTTTGTGGAGTCTTGGACCAAAGCGTCCGACTTCGACTCGGTGCGCACAAACGAGAGCTTCGTGAATTTTCAAGCGGAGCTGGGCATTCCGGGCACATTCACGCGCCCCGCCGATGAATTGGAAACCAACCCCGCGCCGTCCGTGATCGAAACGACCACGCATTAGGCGGACTTTTTTCAGGCGGCGCCTTCCGTCCGGCCCTTCTCTCGCCCCTTGGAGTTCCTGTCTGGGCGCCCAAGCTGTTGCGAAGCAACTCGGCCATCGCGGCGGTGAAGACATTCTCCACAGCCACTATAAAGCCTTGGAATCCAAGAATGAGGCTGAAAAATGCTGGCCTCTTCGTCCAGAATCGTTAGTTATCTCGGTCGAGCAAGAACATTTGCTCGTCGGCACATGAACGGCATATAAAATCACAAATGTTGATTTTATTGGGGAAACTGGCGGAGGGGGTGGGATTTGAACCCACGGACCACTTTATGGGCGGTCTCTCGATTTCGAGTCGAGTGCCTTAAACCACTCAGCCACCCCTCCGAGAAAGATACGAACGACGGTTAGCAGTAATCGCTGGAAGGGCGGGTGGCAAGCCTTCTGTGGCGCGCCGAAGCAGAGCTTCTCTACGCTTTTTTCGCGGGCTCTTTTTTCGCAAGGGCCGCAATGACGATGGCAAAGAGAAGTTCAATGCCACAGGTGATGAGCAGCCCGCGCGCAACGCCAGAGGTGAAACCATACGAGTGCAGACCAACGTTGAGAAGGTTCACGCCCAGCCATGCGCAGAGTACGGCGATCACACCGAGTACGCTTCCGGCGGCAAATCCGCGGGGGCCGATCATCCGACCGGATCGCGCGTGAAACAGAATCGCGGACCAGAGCACGATGACGAGCGCGCCGTTTTCTTTCGGGTCCCATCCCCAAAATCTACCCCAGGATTGATCGGCCCAAACACCGCCGAGCATGGTGCCGAGAAATGAAAAAATCAGGCCGAAGGCTTGCGCGCCATAAACGGCGCGGTCGGTCTCTTTGAGCGCGGCGTCGTCGGGCGTCCGGCGTAGCGCTTGCAGGAGATAGATGTGGCCGAGAAGTCCGGAGGCCGCGCACCCGGCATAGCCGATGGAGATGGTGACAACATGGGCGGCGAGCCAGAAGTTGGAGTCGAGGACGGCGACCATTACGCCCATCGTGTCGTTGTCGGCGCCAAACCGCCCGGAAACAAGGAGCAAAGCCAATCCCATTGACCCGGCGGTGATGAGGCCGAGGCGGTTCCGCTGGAAGTATTCCACGGCGAGTCCGATGAGGGCGCAGGTCCAGCCGACGAAGACGAAGGTGGAGTAGAGGTTGGTTACAGGCGGGCGTCCCATGATGAGCATTCGGGCGATGATACCGTAGGTGTGGGGAATGAGCGCCCCCGCGGCGAGGAGAATTGAGAGCGCATAAATCCATCGCGAGCGGAAGGCGACGGATAGGAGCGCGGCGATGAAGGCGAAACCGTAGAGCATTTCGGCGCGGTAGAATGCGTCAAATTTGTTGTAGCCGACCTCTCGATCAATGTTCTTCAACTCAGAGGGCGCCGGGGCGCGCGCGGCGACGGCCGCAGCGAAGGATTTTGCGGCGGTATCAAACGCGGCCTGGTCGCCGCCGCGATAGGCGTTGGCCATATCGCGCAACAAGCTGACTTCGCTCCTCAGCGCCTCGTTGCCCGCGCCGTCGGTGAACGCATCCCATGCGGTGATCCATTCTTCGCCGCCGTTGGCGGGAGGGAAAAGCGCGGGAGGGAGGTCGCGTTGTTGCTGGCTGTGAATGCGGAGGGCGGAGGCGACGCGGAAGAGCTCTTCGCTGTACGCGTCTTTCGCTCCTTCGCTCATGCGCCGGCTCGCCAACCGGTCGAGCACAACTTTGCGCGCGCGGAGGTCATAGAAGGTGATGGGGCCGCTTGCGGGAAGCTCGAGGTCGCTGCGGAGTTGCGCGGATTGAATGTCCAACTCGGGTTGCGGAACGAGGAATTCAAAACTTTGAAGGAGCCGCCGATATTCCATGAGGCTGCTGTAGAGGCGAAGCAGCTCGGACTCGACGGGCGAGCGAGCGCCGGCATCGAGCTGATAGGCCGCGCGGGCAAGCCGGAGCAATTCGGGCAACGCGGGTTCCAACTGCGCGTAGCTGTAGCGTCCGCGGCCCTCGGCGGAGAGGCCCAGGGCTTCGACGACCTCCGGGTGGTTCACGAGAAAAATCGCGTCGTCGTGAGTGGTGTCGGGCGTGAATAACACGCGCGAAAGCCAGTCCACGGCGGGCTTCCGGTTGAAGGCGCTCTTGCCCGAAAAACCCAGGAGCAACTGGCGGGCATAGGAGTCCATCGGCATGACGCGCCCGTTTTGTTGGACGGGGATTCGCTCCCATTCGCCGAGCGAGCTCACGTCGGCGCGCGCCGCGGTCGGCGCAACGACCGCGAAGAGGGCGGCAAGAATAATGCCGGGATTCAAACGTTTCATGCCGCGGCCTTTCGCCTCATACGGGCCACCATCAAACCCGTGAAGTGGAACGCCATGCCCGCCACAGTGAGACCGGTAGCGATGTAAGGCATGTGCCGTCCATAGTTGCGCACAACCTGAAAAACGGAAATTTCGCGACCGCCAGGAGCGGACGAATAGGACGATTGATAAAACGTGAAGCCCTGCAGTCGAAGCGGCTTGTTCATGGAAATGAGCGCTTTGCGCTCCAACTCTTTCGCGGGCCGGACGAGCACGAGGCTGGAGTAGCTTTTTGCGATACCGCTGCCGGGGTGCATTTCACGGCGGAAATCTTCCAACTCAATTTCCGCGGGCAGCGGCGTGCGGAGCCGGCGCAATCCGATCCAGCGCGGTCCGCCCGCGCCGTCGGGAATCGGTGTGGGGCCGTTGTCGCCGCCCCAGACTAAAAATCTCCCGCGTGATTGGTCTCCGTCATATAAGGTGAAAATCATGCCGGGGATATTCTGCGACGGCTCTTTGTCGCGCGGGAGCGCAACCAAGGCTTCGTGTTGCGATCCGTTCGCGCCCGACGCGGTCGAAGTGTGCTTCGGCTCGCAGTTGCGATAATACTCCTCGACCCGAAGGAACTGCTTTCCGCCGGGCAGCGGGATTTTTTCGCGGGGGCGAAGTCGTCGGGCGTCGAGGGCGGATACGCGATGCGCGTCGTTCCCTTGCAGCGAAAGTTCCCACGAGGTGAACGAGATCGCGACGTTGGAAGATTGGCCTTCCTCAAGCGAGAGTTGGGCTTCCTGTCCGAAATAAAACGTGACCGCGCCGGCGGACAACATCATCAGCAAACCGAGATGTGTGACGATCAAGCCCCAGCGCAGCCGCCCGCGCGAACCCAACACGATCATGGCGGCGATTAAATTCACGAACAAAATCACCATGACGGTCTGCGCGCCGGGGAATGGGAGGCCGCCGGCGGAGAAGAACCAAGATTGATAGAACCGCTCCTGCGCGCCGTAGAGCCCGTGGTCCACTTGATAGAACGTGCCCCAAATCGTGAGCACGAGGAGGAGAAAGAGGCCGACGACGGTGACCTTCAACGAGCCGAGTCCTTCAACAATTCGGCGGATCATTCGGACCTCGCGACAGATTTACAAAGCTGGATGAAGGCCTGTTTCTCCGCGCGCAACACTTCGACCGCGCCGGTGAGCTTCACGAAGAGCGATGCGTCGCCCGCGGTGATAATCGCCGCGAGCATGGAAGAATCAGCGGGCGCCGGATTCCCTATTTCCGTGAGATCCACGGCGACGCCATCGAAGCCTCCCGCCGTTTTGAACGCCGTTTGCCGCCGCAGAAACGCCGCGAACTCTTCTTCGCCGGGCGTCTCCAGATTCAGTTGGCCCATCCACCGCCGGACGTTGGCCTCGATGCCGCCGGCCATTCCGCTCAGTGAAACGATGGTGCACAAACCCGTTCGCGCACCCTCCCCGATCGTGAACGTCGCCAGGCGCATACCGGCGCCGCGCTGTTCATTCCACGACGCGGGTTTCTCCCACGTGATGCGCCCGGCTGAGGCTTTCGGCGACGCGGAGGCGGCGGGTGTTTCGGTGGTTTCGTGGTTGTGCTGTTCGGTCCCGTTTATTTCGTCATAGGTGACCCAATCGCGCTCCTGCGCCCCGCAACCGACGAAGAACGCCGCACAGCAGAGCGCGGGCAGAAGGTTTCGAAAAATCGCGCAGGACGATGACGGAAATCTTTTCAATTCCGTTTAAAATCAAACATGACCCCGGCGAAGTCAAGCCAACCAGCCGAGACGACATAAATGTTGCCCTTGCGATTGCTTGCCGGAGGTCGGGCGCTCCGCTAGAGTTTTGAAATGACAGAAGGCGAGGCATCCGGCCGCGTCCGCTCCCGCGCGATCACCCTGTTGATCCTTCTCGCGGTGACGCTGCTCAACGTTTGGGTCATCCATCGTCGCCTCAACTCCACAGACTCGCGCATGCGAGAGGATCTTCTGCTTCAAACGCGGCTGGTCGCGCAAACTATTCGCCCCTCGTGGATCGCCGACCTTTCCGCCTCATCGGGCGATCTTTCCAAGACGAGCTATCAGCGGCTCAAGACCCACCTGGAGCTGAGTCGAACGCTCTATCCCAACAGCCGATTCATCTATCTCGCCGGCATTCACAAGAGCGGAGAAATTTTTTTCTACGCCGACTCCGAGCCGCCGGAATCAGAAAAGTACTCCGCGCCCGGCCAGTCCTACCCCGAAGCTTCTGCGACCTTCCGGCGGGTTTTTGTCTCGCGCACCGCGGAGAGCGAGGGCCCGATCCCTGACCGCTGGGGAAATTGGATCAGCGGATTTGTGCCGATCATCGAGCCGAACAGCGGCGAATTAATCGCCGTTCTCGGCATGGACATTGGCGCAAAGAACTGGGCCGCGACGAAGTGGCAAAGCGCGCGGATGCTGATCGCGGTCACGGGCATCGGCGAATTGCTCGCCGTGCTGGGCTGCATGCTCCTCTTCGATTTTTATCAGAACCGCGCGCAACAAAAGTCTCCGACGGCGCGCTATTCGGAGATCGCCCTGATCGTATTGGCCGGCGCAACGTTGACGATGGGTTGGGTGGATGCCACACGGCAAAAGCAGCGACATCGGCTTTGGAACAGTTTCACGCAGATGACTCTTTGGGAATTGAACGGAGTCTCGCGCGGACTTTCCCGCATTGGGGCGCTTCAACTGGAGGGGCTCCACCGCTTTTTCAGGGGCAGCGATTTCGTGGATCTGGACGAATTCCGGGACTACTGCTCATTTCTCTCCAGCGATCCCGCCTCGCACATCTGGCTCTGGACGCCGCTCTTTCCCCGATCTCCCTCCGGCGAGCTGATCGAGGTCTCTCGCGCCTATGGCTTTCCCGTCGAAAAAATTCGCCCGCTCGCGCCTCATTTTTCGGCGCCGTGGGCCGCGCCCATCGCCTACACCGAAGCGCTTGAAAATCGTGTCGAGAACTCTCTCTCGGGTTTCGATCTTGCCACCAATCCCCATCTCGCGCGAGCCATCGCCCTTGCGCTCCAGAGCGATCAACCGACCGCCGCGGAGTCCACCGCGCTGACGCCCAACCTCTCCGGAGTCGTCATCTTTCGCGCCGTCAAAACGAAGGACTCGCCGAACGCGCCTTCAGGTCTCGTCGCCGTGATTCTGAACATGCCCGAGTTGCTGCGCGCGTCGCTCGGCAACATGCGGCGCGAAATCCCCCTTCATCTCAACCTCCTCCAGTTGGGCACCAACGGCGACGCGGCGGTGCTGGCGCGTTTCTTTCACGACTCGGGCGCCGCGGCGCCCGGTTCCCTGGATGACTTCACGCTCTCCGCGCCCATTGAAGTCTTTGGCCAGACGTATGCGCTCGTCAGCCGGCCCAGCGCCGCATTCCCCATCGCGCCCTACACGGACTCAATCCGCCGGACAGGCTTCATCGGCGCATTGATGACAGCCCTCTGGGCCGTGTTGGTCTGGACCACCCGCCAGCGCCAGCGCGCGCTCGAGGAGCTGGTGCGCGAGCGCACCGCCGCGCTGCAGGGCATCGAAAGCAGCTATCGCGACTTGTTGAACTCCGTGAAACTTGCCGTCTATATCATGAACCGCAAAGGTGAATTTCTGGATGTGAACACCGGCGCCGAGGAAATGTATGGCTACGCCCACGGGGAGATGATCGGTCTCACGCCCGAACGAATCGCCGCGCCGAACCTCAACAACGCGGAGGAAATAGCGGCCTTTATCGCCCGCGCTTGGGCGGGCCAGCCGCAGCACTTCGAATTTTGGGGCCGCTCAAAAGACGGGCGGATTTTCCCGAAAGAGGTGTGGCTCACGCTCGGACAATATGCGGGCGCGCCCGCCGTCATTGCTATGGCGGTGGACATCACCGCCCGCAAACAAGCCGAGGAGGATCGGGAGCGCATGACCACCCAACTCGCTCAGTTGCAGAAGATCGAATCCATCGGACGCCTCGCGGGCGGAGTCGCCCACGATTTCAACAACGTCCTTCAGATCATCCTCGGCAACGTAGCCCTCGCGCTCGAAGAAGCGCCGCCGGGCACTCCTCTCCACGAGTGCCTCGCCGAGATCGAAAAATCCGCAAAGCGCTCCTCCGCGCTGACGCGACAGTTGCTCGCCTTCGCAAGCCGGCAACCCATTCGCCCCCGCGTTCTCGATCTGAACGAAACCGTGCCGGAAATGCTGAAGATGCTTCGCCGACTGATTGGCGAACACATCGTGGTCACGTGGTCGCCGGGCGTCGGCCTCTGGCGGGTGAAAATTGACCCGAACCAGCTCGATCAAGTGCTCACAAACCTCGTGCTCAATTCGCGAGACGCGATTGAAGGGAACATTGGACGCATCGCGATCGAAACGGCCAACGCCACCCTCGCCGGACGCGAAGCGCGCGGCCTGCTTCCCGGGCCGCCGGGCGACTATGTCTCGCTCACCATCTCCGATAACGGCCACGGCATGACCGCGGAAACCCGCGCGCACATCTTCGAGCCGTTCTACACCACGAAAGGCGTCGAACGCGGAACGGGGCTTGGGCTTGCCACGGTGTACGGCATCGTCAAGCAGAACAAGGGCATCATTCATGTGCGAAGCGAAGTCGGAGAGGGAACCATCATCCAGATTTCCCTCCCCCGCGCGGACGACGCCCCGCCCGAGACCGCGCCCCAACCCGCTTCCACAGTCGCTCCGCTCGGTCGCGGCGAAACCATCATGCTCGTGGAAGACGAACCGGCGATTTTGCGCATGGAAACGCAAGCCTTGGAAAAGTTGGGCTATCGCGTCCTCCCCTTCGGCAACCCTCTCGACGCCGCGAAAGCGGCGGAGCAACACGCCGGAGAAATTCATATGCTGTTGACGGATGTCGTGCTGCCGGACATCAACGGAAAACAGCTCGAAGCCCGCGTTCGATCCATGCGCCCCGACATCGTCTGCCTTTTCATGTCCGGCTATACGGCGGATGCCATCGCCACGCGCGGAATTCTCGCCGAGAACGAGCGGCTTATTCAGAAACCCTTCAGCATGGAGGCGCTCTCGGCCAAAATCCGCGAGTTGCTGGACGAGGCGGATCGCCAGCCGCCCTCGCGGGCGACCGGCTGAATTTCACCTCACGAGCAACCCATCGAATTTCCGCAGTTGTAGCACTTGTAGCACGCGCCGTTGCGGACGGTGATCGCGCCGCAAGTGTCGCACGCCGGCGCGTCTTCCATGAAATGATTGAACTGGTCATCCACGCGCGTAATTTCCTGCGCGGCCTTGGGCGTAGCCTGCTTCGGCGGCTCCGCCGTTAAGACGCCGGTTTGGGTCGTCGCGATTGGCGCGGCAGACTCCGGCCCCGGCAGCGCCTTCGGCGCCGGCTCCTTGAAGTTTTCGAGGAAGGTCTGACCGAGCCAGCGGAAGATGTAATCCGGAAGCGACTTCGCGATCGGAATTTCCGGGTTTTTCGTGAAGCCGCTCGGCTCGAATCGCGTGTGCGCGAATTTCTCGACGAGCGATTTCACCGGCACCCCATATTGCAAGCACATGGAAATCGCCGTGCCGAAGGCATCCATCAGCCCCCCGACCGTGCTGCCTTCCTTCGCCATCGTGATGAACAACTCGCCGGGATGCCCATCATCATAAAGGCCGACGGTCAGATACCCCTCGTGCCCGGCGATATCGAATTTGTGCGTCACCGATTGCCGCGTGTTCGGCATACGGCGGCGCAGCGGACGCGCCTTCGATCCATTGCCGCCCGTGTGCTCGCCGGCATGAGCTTCGATCTTTTTTTCTTCCTTCTTGCCGGTGTTGACCGGCTGGCTGCGCTTGCAGCCATCGCGATAAATCGCGAGCGCCTTGAGTCCAAGTTTCCAACCTTCGAGATACGTCTGATAGATTTCCTCCGCCGTCGCCTCGTTGGGCATGTTCACCGTCTTGCTGATCGCGCCGGAGAGGAACGGCTGCACCGACGCCATCATTCGGATGTGCGCGGTGTAGGGAATGTAGCGAACGCCGTTGCGCGGCTTGAAGGCGCAATCGAACACGGACAGGTCTTTTTCGCGCAGGCCCGGCGCGCCCTCGATCGTGTCGTGCTCGTCAATGTAGCGCAGGATGGCGGCGCTCGTCTTGTCATCGTAGCCGAGCTTTTTCAGCGCGGGGGCGACGGTGCGGTTGACGATCTTCAACATGCCGCCGCCGGCGAGCAGCTTGTATTTCACCAGCGCGATGTCCGGCTCCACGCCCGTCGTGTCGCAATCCATCATGAACCCGATCGTGCCGGTGGGCGCAAGCACGGTCACTTGCGCGTTGCGATAGCCAAACCGGCGGCCCAACTCGAGCGCCTCGTCCGCGCATTGCTTCGCCGCGTCAAAGAGATAATTCGGGCAGCTTGCGTGAATCTTGCGCGTCGCGTCGCGATGCAATTCGATCACGCCGAGCATCGGCTCGCGATTTCGCGCGTAGCCCTCGAACGGTCCGAGCGCCGCCGCGATTTTTGCGGATTGCGCATAGGCGCGCCCGTGCATGACCGCCGTCAACGCGCCCGCGATTGCGCGGCCCTCTTCGCTGTCGTAGGGCAGCCCCAACGACATGAGCAGGCCGCCGAGATTCGCGTAGCCGAGGCCGAGCGTGCGGTAGAGGTGGCTGAGTTCCGCGATCGGCATGGTGGGATAGCTCGCGTTATCCACAATGATTTCCTGCGCAGTGATGAAGAGGTCCACAGCGGACTTCAGCAGCTCCGTGTCGAACGTCGCATCATCGCGCATGAACTTCATCAAATTCAACGACGCGAGGTTGCAGGCCGTGTCGTCGAGAAACATATATTCGCTGCACGGATTGGACGAATTGATCGGCCCGCTGTTTTTGCACGTGTGCCACTTCTGGATCGTGTCCTCGTATTGCACGCCGGGGTCGCCGCAGATCCAGGTGCCGTCGGCGATCCACTTCAACACGTCGCGCGCCTTGTAGGTCGGGCCGGCCTTCGTCGGATCGGTCACCCAGTGCGTCGTCCATTCGCGGTCCTCGATCGCCGCGCGAAGAAATTCATCCGTGAGACGCACGCTCAAATTTTCGTTTTGAAACGCGACGGAGCCATAGGCTTCGCCGTTGAAGTCGCCGCTGTAGCCCTGCTCGATCAGCGCCCAAGCCTTCTTCTCCTCGTTCGGCTTGGCTTCGATGAACTCCTTGATGTCGGGGTGCCAGACCTTGAGCGTGTTCATTTTCGCCGCGCGCCGCGTCTTGCCGCCGGACTTCACGACGCTCGCGATGGCGTCATAGACTCGAAGGAACGAGAGCGGCCCGCTGGGGCGTCCGCCGCCGCTCATCTTCTCGCGCTGGCTGCGCAAGGTGGAGAGGTCCGTGCCTGTGCCGCTGCCGAACTTGAACAACATGGCTTCGCTGCGCGCGAGCTCCATGATGTCCTCCATCGTGTCGCCCACGCGCTGGATGAAGCACGCGGAGCACTGCGGATATTCGTACTGCGTCGCGGCCTGGCGAACGGCCTTCGTCGCGCGGTCATAAAAATAATTTCCCGCGCCGCTCTTTTTGCCGACGCCATATTGATGATGCAACCCGCAGTTGAACCACACCGGCGAGTTGAACGCGCCATATTGGTTGAGGCAAAGCCAGGTCAGATCGTCATAGAAAACCTCGGCATCCCCCGCCGACGCGAAATAGCCGTCCTTCAATCCCCAATCGGCGATCGTGCGCGTGACGCGATGAATCAGTTGACGGACGGAATACTCCCGCTCCGACTTCGTGATGTCGCCGTAGAAATATTTCGACGCGACGACATTCGTCGCGAGCATGGACCACGACTTCGGGACCTCGACATTGTCCTGTTCGAAAATGACCTTGCCCTTGTCATCCGTGATGGAGGCTTTGCGGCGATCCCACTCGACTTGGTCGAAAGGACTGACGCCTTTCGTGCTGAAAACGCGCGGGACTTGGAGCCCTCTCGCCCTCACCTCCGCCAACCGATTTTTGCCGCCGCCGCGAGCATCACTCCCTCGGGCGCCCTTCCGCGCCGCAGGCGCTTTAACCGTCTGATTCGAGTCCAACATAAAAAGCTCCTTGGGCTGATTGTAACCCCCACAAATTGAGTGAGTTAGCTCTCGCAAGGACAGTGACCAACAATACAACCGGCAGTGGTGAGGCTAACAAACGTCCAACAGCTACCGCTATTAGTGGTGGGGGGCAAGAGTATTTTCCAGGCCGTTTCTGAAGGCGTTGAAAACAAAGGCGATCGGGGGAATTTTTTTGCCGAGCCGCGCTATTTTTTCGATTCGGCGGCGATGCGCGATTTGATCGAAGCCATGACCTCCGGGCTGTATTCATACGGCCCGACTTTGAACGGCACTTTGCCCTCTTCGACAAACTTCATCTGGCGGCTGTGGTCAATCTCCGACCAGACCTGACGCTGCGCCGTCCACGCGCGATATTTTACCCAGTTGGACAGCGCCTCGTCGCCCTCGGACGACATCGCCCTGGCGCGAATCGCGGCGAGAAACTGCTCGTTTCGCTGCATGCCGCGCCGCCATTCGCGCTGCTGTTCGATGTAGTCCGCCAAACCATATTCGAGATAGAACGGCAGGTATTCCCGAACCAGCCCGTCGTAATCAATCTTGTTCACCTGGAACATGGAAAACAACTGGCCCCACCGAATCGCCGTCTCGCCGCCGAGCGTCGTGGGAAACGCGCTATAGACGCCTTCAAGGTGCGGCTCGAACGCGCGCAAGAGGGGATCCATGTCCGTGTCCTCGATCGCGGGAATCCAGCCGATGATGCGGTTGAGTTCCTCGTTCTCTTTCTTGCTCGCCATGAACAACAGGAAATCGAGCGCGATATCCGGATGCCGCGAGTTGCGCGAAACGGAAAAGCGGAAACCCGCGTCAATGCTCTCGTAATTCGGCCCCTCAATGATGCGGCCATATTCGGGATCGTCCTTTGTCGGCATCGGAAAATCCATCACGCCCACGCGAAACCGTCCATCCGCCTGTCGCTCAAGACTTCGCGCATCCCACGTGCCCGTGGTCATGAACACGGCGCGCTGCTGCGCGAAGAGAAAAACGGCCTCGTCGCGCGAGAGGCCCGTGTAGCCGGTCTGAAAAAAATCCGTCACCTCGCGCTGCATTTTGAACCGCGCGCGGAACGGCTCAAAATTGAAATCGAGCCGTTTGGTTTTGATCGCGACAAAAAATTCGTCGTTGCCCAAATCGCCATCGCGGTTGAAATCCGCTTTGCGAATCGCGGGATAGGTCAGCGGGCTGAACATCATGCTGTCCCACATGCCGAAATGATAGGCCGAGCCGGCGATCGGAACATAGTCGCGCCCCAACTCGTCTTTGTGCCGCTGAATTTCGCGGCACGCGGCGAGAAATTCGCGATAGTTCGCCGGCGCGTTCGTCAATCCGGTGAGCCGCTCCAGCAGGTCGCGGTTGTAGAAAATGCGCACGCCGAACTGCGAAAGCGGGATGCTCATGTATTCCTGCAGCTCGGCCACATACGCCGTCTTCATTCCATCCTTGTAGGTCTGGCGCAGCGATTTGCCGGCCAGCTCCGTGCCCTGGTTGTGCGGATTTGGCGCGTTCACATAACGCGAGAGCGGCAGAAAATAGCGGCTGTAATACGCGAGCCAAACGGGGCCGGGCAAAAAGTTGCCGACCTGCATGATGTCCGGCGCGGTGTTGCCCATCAGTTGTGTGCTGACCCACTGGCCGTAGAGGCCCTCGGGAATCGCGTCTTGAATCACATAGACGTTCGGATTGACCTTCTCGCGATATTCCTTCGCCATCGCGTCAATCGCGTCGCGCACGCTGGCCTCCAACTGCCAGTGACCGAGCCGGATCGTGATCGCGCCGGGCGGCGCCTGTTCCGTGCGATAGCTGATGATCGCCACGACCGACCACACAAACGCGCCGATGACGACCAACAGCGCATACGACGATTTCAGGAAGCGGAAAATCGCGCTCACGACCCGCCCCCTTTCTTCGCCTCTTCGCGCAGTCTCGCCTCCAACTCGTCCATCCGCCGGAGCGCAACCTTCACGCCATACACGCGGCGGTCGCGTGGATACTCGTCGAGCAGTTTGTGATAATACTTGCGCGCCGTCTCGAAATCGCCCAACTCAAACTCGGCGATCGTCGCGATGTTCCAATACTGCCATGAAAATTCGTTGAAGGGATTCGACGGATCCACTTCCGTCGTTTCAAGCGACTTGATCTCCGCATCCAACCGCTCGCGCGGGCGGCCCAGCGCGTTGTAGGAAACCGCGAGCAGCGAATACGCCGGCTGAATGAACGTGGCGTCGCCCGGCCGATCCACAAACGCGCGCAATTGGGCGGCAGACTCCTCCAACTCCTTCGGCTCCAGCGTCGAGACCTTGACCGCCATCAAATAGATAAACGCCTCGCGCGCGGCGAGGTGCCCGGGGAAGTCCCGAATGATCGCCTCATACGCCGCGCGCACGGCGGGATAGTCCGGGTCCTGTCCCACCGGCACGAGATGCTTCATCCGCGCGAGCGCGAGGCGCGTCCACGGAACGATCTCATTGCCCTTCGGCGCGAGCGCGAGAACCTTCTTGTAGATTTCCTCCGCGAGCGGCTTGTTCTGGTCCTGCGCCGGCAAGCGCAAATTCCAAACCGTTGCCAATCCATAGAGCGCCTGAAGGTGATCGGCGCTGGTCTCGGGCGTCGCCTTCGCGACAGCGTCGAACGTCTCGGCGGCGCGGCTGAATTCCGAAAGCTGATAGTCGTTCCACGCCGACGCCAGCGTCCGCTCGCCCTCCTCGCCTTTCGGGGCGTGGCGGCACGACGTGAGTGCGCAAAGCAATACGAGAATAATCCGGTTCAACATATTTCGCCGCATGTGTATCAAATCGGGCGGGCGCGTGAAAATCATAACATCGCCGGATGCTTCGCGCGCCTTTCGCGCGCCAGTTGCCACGCAAGAATGAACACCACGATGAGGTTTACCACGAGAATCACGATCCTCGGCGTCGTGACGCGGCGCATCAACTCATAAACCTCCCAAGGCACATAGATCGAACCGCTGATCAACCCGAACCACGCCGCCCACTTCCTCCCGTGCCAAAGGCCGTAGGCCTCGGCGAATCGCGCCGCGGCATACGCCAGCGCGGCGGCGGCGAGCAACCAGAGGCGCGTGTCCGTCACTTTCGAAATCGCGTCAAACAAAATGTGTGGATAGCGACTCGCGGGATCGAGATGGAACAGGCGCACCATGTTGTCCGCCGCCTTCTCCGCGTCGCGGTGGATGTAGCCGATGAGACCCGCCCCCGTGAACAGCACGAGCAGGCCCTTCGACATCTCGAAAATCGCAACCGTTCTTGTTCCGGCAGTGACGCGCATGGGTTGAAAGATAGCGCGGTCTTCGATTTTGCGCTACCGTATCCGCAATGCCTCAACAGAATCTTCAATCGTTGGAACTCGCCCCGCTCTTGCCGCGCCCGCGCAGGATCAACCCCGCGCGCCCCGCCCAAACGCTCCCGCCGCAAGGCTATCGCATCCACGTGGACCGCAACGGATGCGCCGCCACGGAAGCCGCCGACGAAGCCGGACGCTTCTACGCGCGCCAAACGCTGAAACAACTGCGGCGCGCCTGCGGACGCCGCCTTCCGCCCGGCGTCATCGAAGACTGGCCCGATTTTCCCGTGCGCGGCGTCATGCTCGACATCAGCCGCGACAAAGTCCCGACGATGAAAACGCTCTTCGCCGCCGCGGATCTCTTCGCGGAGCTGAAGATTAATCACCTCGAACTCTACACCGAGCACACCTTCGCCTATCGCCGGCACCGCGACGTATGGAAAAACGCCAGCCCCATGACCGCCGCTCAAGTTCGAAAGCTCGACGCCTATTGCCGCGCGCGCCACATCGAACTCGTCCCAAACCAAAACACCTTTGGCCACATGCACCGCTGGCTGAAACTCCCCCGCTATCGCAACCTCGCCGAATGTCCGAACGGCTATGTCACGCCGTGGAGCGAAAAGCGTTCAGATCCGTTCAGCCTCAACCCCCTCGACCCCCGCAGCCTCGCGCTCGTGCGCGAACTGCTCGCCGAATTGTTGCCGAATTTCGAAAGCCGCCTCGTGAATGTCGGGTGCGATGAAACCTTCGACCTCGGCCAGGGCCGCAGCAAATCCGCCTGTGACCGGCGCGGCAAGGGCCGCGTCTATCTCGACTACCTCAAGAAAATTCACCGTCTCACCGCGCAACACGGCCGCGCCATGCACTTCTGGGGCGACATTATTTTGAATCACCCCGAACTGATTCCCGAACTGCCCCGCGACTGCGTTCCACTCGTCTGGGGCTACGAAGCCAACCATCCCTTTGAAGAACAGTGCCGAAAATTTCGCGACGCGGGGCTGAATTTCTATGTCTGTCCCGGAACGTCAACATGGAACTCCATCGCCGGCCGCACCGACAACGCGCTGAAAAATCTGCGCGCCGCCGCGCGCGCCGGGTTGAAGTTTGGAGCGCGCGGCTATTTGATCACCGACTGGGGCGACAACGGCCACTGGCAACCCTGGGTCATCAGTTGGCTCCCGATCGCCGCCGGCGCATCCTTCGCGTGGTCGCTCAAAGCGAATCCTCCATCGCGATTGGAATCCGCCGCGAACGCCCAACTCTTTCGCGACCCCGCTCAAACGCTCGCCGGCGTTCTGCTCGATCTCGGCAACGCGCACCTCAAGACCAACCGCAAACTTTTCAACGCGAGCGTTCTCTTCCGCCTGCTCCACCAAAACGACATCGCGACGCTCGCAAAGGAAATCGGCCCCGCTCGACTGCGCCGCGCTGCGCGTGAAATTCAAAATATCTTCGCTCGACTCGCCCGAGCAAAACCCCGGCGCGCAGACGGAAAATTGATCCTACAAGAAGCGACTCTCGCGGGAGCGATGCTCAACGTTGCTTGTGTCCGCGCGCTCCAACCCAAACCCGCGCAGTTAAAACGCGATCTGTCCATAATTGTCCAGCAATACCGCACAATCTGGCGTCGCCGCAACCGCCCCGGCGGCCTCGCCGACAGCACAATCCGTCTGCAAAACCGACTCTCAGAATGCTCGTAATTGAGCCGGTCGCAGCACATGGCACGCTACGTGCATTAGGAAAGCCGCCAGGTTCTGGTGGAAAGATGACCATCTCGGCGACAATCAGAATGCCCCACAATACAACTGCGGCCCAGCCACAGTCGCCGCCGACTTATTACGACACGGTCACATGTCGCGCAATTCGACTCTTTTTCTCACAAATGAGAATTGTTGCGTTTTTTGTGTCGTTTGGGGTTGTCTCCGTGCGCGCCGACCTCCCCGCTGTAATTCCGAGGCTCGAATGGCCCGCCGGGCCGGTCTCTTATACTAATGTATTGCGGGTCGTAGAGGAGTTCTCGCTCCCCGTCCCAAACGCCGATGTTTCGCACGGGATTGGCGAACAGTCGCTGCTCTTCGACATCAACCCCGACTACTACGTCGCCATCGTGAAAGACGATTTCGCCCCGGTGAATAAACTGGTCGCCTTCGCGCGATCGGCCTCGGCGGATGGAACGGCATGGATCACGAACGAAAAACAACTGATCTTCGCCAAGCGCGTGTCGTCCAGCCCCGGACGCATTCTGATCCGCCGCGGCGAAGTTCTCCCGCTGCTCGACGAAAACGCCCGAGCCTATCTGGTCATGATCGAGCGCTTCGGGCGCCAAGTGACGATGGAAATTCCAAAGTCCGTCGGCAAGTTCCTCCCACAAGAGCGCCCGCCGCCGCCCGTTTTCATGACTGCGGAGCCGACCAATCCGCCCGCTCAACAAATTGCCGCAGAGCCGCAGCCGGAATCAGAGCCGAAAGCCCCCGTCGCGCGGCCCATCGTTCAAAAGCCGGCGTCGGGAATGTCCCGGCCCTCCGGCGTGCGAATCACACTCAACGAAGAGGCCATTCGCAAACTCCAGCCCACCGTGACATTTGTTGAACCCGATCAACCTGCTGAAAAACCGAAGCCCATCGCAAAGGCCGCGCCCTCCGCGCCCACGCCCGCGCCCCCCCCAGCCCAGCCGCCGGCGGAACAGACACCGCCCATCGCCCCGCCCGCGCAACAAACCGCGCAACAGCAACCCATCGCGCCCACACCGCCACCGGAGCCGGCGCCCACCGTGGCGGCCGCGCCCACGCCGAAGGACGCCCAGCCCAACGCGGAGTCAAAGCCCGCCCCCATCGAAGCGCCCGCAAATCTGGCGAACGTGCCGGAACCTTCATCCAACTCCTTCATCTCCTTGAGCAGCCTGACGCTTTGGATCCTCATGGGCACCATCGTGATCGAAGCCGGAATGCTCATCATGACGTTCCGCAAGCGGCGGGCCATGATTCCCCCACCCGCCCACCCGCCCGCGCCCACGCCGGCGTCCGCGCCAACCAACGAAGTGTTTTCCTATTCCTCCGTCGGCGAATCCATTGTGGACTCCTCCGCTTTCCGGACACTGGTGGATGAAAGCGGCGACCTGCGCGGCGACCTCGACAAGTTTTCGCTGGGCCACGTCGTGCAGTTCCTCCACTCCTCCTCCGAATCCGGAACGCTCGCGATCACCACGCCGGAAGACCAAACCGACAAATTGATTTTCGATCGCGGGCAGATCATTGACGCCGTTTGCGGCAACCGATGCGGCGAAGCCGCGGCCGAGATGATCCTGCGCAAACGAAAGGGCACGTTCAGATTTTCGCACGAAGACAACTCCCGCCGCCTGCGCCTGATTCATTACGACACCATGGCGATGCTCATGGATGCCGCGCGCGCGATGGACGAGCAGGGTTTGTAGCGCCGCGCGCGCCCGCCTCACTCCGAAACGAGATGCGGGAAAATGATCACCAGCGCGACCACGAGTAGCTGAATCAAAATGAACGGGATGATGCCTCGATAAATGTGCGTCGTCTTCACCTCCGGCGGCGCGACGCCGCGCAGATAAAACAGCGCAAACCCGAACGGCGGCGTCAAAAACGACGTTTGCAGGTTCAGCCCGATCATCACGCCATACCACACCAAATCAATCCCCATCGCCTTCGCCGCGGGCAGCAACAGCGGCACAATGATGAAGGCGATTTCGAAGAAATCTATGAAGAAGCCCAGCGCGAACACCGCCACATTCGTCACCACGATCAATCCGACTTTTCCGCCGGGCAGATTCGTCAACAGATGCTCGATCCACAAATCGCCGTTGATTCCGCGAAACACCAGCGCGAACGCGGTTGATCCGATGAGCAACATCATGATCATGCACGTCAGGCGCGCCGTGGACTCCACTGAATCCTGAAGGGCCCTGCGCGTCAGCCGCTTGTTCAACATCGCCAAAATCAGCGCGCCGAGCGCGCCCAATGCGCCGCCCTCCGTCGCCGTCGCCACGCCGCCAAAAATACTGCCCAGCACCACGATGATCAGCGCCAGCGGCGGCAACATCACCCGCAACACGCGGCGCGCCATGGCTGCGCCGCGCTCCGAGCGCGCCTCCGGCGGAAGGGCCGGGGCCAGCGAAGGCTTGACCCAGGCGATGACCATGACAAACGCGCCATACAACGCGGAGAGCAAAAGGCCGGGCACCAGCGCGCCAAAAAAAGGTCGCCCACTGAAACGCCCATCTGGTCGCCCAATACCACAAGCACCACGCTGGGCGGAATGATCTGGCCGAGCGTCCCCGCCGCCGAAATGACGCCCGACGCCAACTCCTTCGAATAGCCATAGCGCATCATCACCGGCAACGAGATCAAACCCATCGCCACCACCGAAGCGCCCACCACGCCCGTCGCGGCCGCCAATAACGCGCCGACGAGCACCACTGCAAGCGCCAACCCGCCGCGAACGGCGCCGAACAGGGCGCCGATCGTCGTCAATAAATCTTCGGCAATGCGCGACTTCTCCAGCAGGGTGCCCATGAAAATGAAAAACGGCACGGCCAACAGCACGGGATTCGACATGAACCCGAACACGCGATCGGGCAGAATGGTCATGAACTGCAAATCGAGCAATCCGTTGCCGATCGCGATCGCCGCATAAATCATCGCCGTGCCGGCGAGCGAGAACGCCACCGGATAGCCGGTGAAGATCAGCGCCAGCAGCGTCGCGAACATCATTGGCGCGAGCCACTCGTATGGAATCGCCCACGTCATGAGCGGCGCGCCTCTCGCAAATTGCGAATCAACGACGCGACGCCCTGCAACAGCAGCAGAATGAACCCGAGCGGAATCGCCGCCTTGATCGGATAGCGCGGCAGCCCGCCCGGCTCGGGCGAATGCTCATGAATCACCCAGGCGTTGTGCACCAGCGGCCAGGACGCCCAGAGCATCAACAAACAAAACGGAATCAGAAAAAACGCCGTGCCGCACACATTGACGATCGCGCGCGCCCTCGGCGAAAAGCGCTGATACAAAACATCCACCCTCACATGCTCGTCGCGCTTCAGCGTCCACGCCGCGCCCAGCAGAAACACGAGGCTGAAAAGATACCACTGCACATCCTGAAGCGCGTTGGCATTGAACCCCCGCCCCAGCCCCTTGCCCAAATATCGCGCCACGGCATTCCACGAGCCGACGAGCGCCACCGCGAGAACGGACCACGACACCAGCCGGCCCACGCGCTCGTTCAATCGGTCAATCCAGTCGAGCAGCCTCTCCATCTCCATACGCTCCCAATTCTCGCTCTTCCGCTCAAGCCGGAATCCATGCTAAGGTGCGCGGAGATGTCCGAACGTTGGATAAGCCTTTTGGGCCTGCTGGTCATGATCGCCATCGGTTGGGCGCTTTCGACCCAGCGCCGCCGCATCAACTGGCGCACCGTCGCGTGGGGCACGGCGCTGCAACTTATCTTCGCGCTCCTTATTCTAAAAACCGCGCCGGGCCGTTGGGTTTTCGCGCGCATGAACTCCGCCATCAACACGCTGCTCGGCTTCCAATATGAAGGCGCGAAATTCGTTTTCAACGCGCTCGGCACGCCGCCCGGCGAAAGCGGATCGCTCGGTTTTTTCTTCGCCTTTCAAGTCCTCACGACGATCGTCTTCTTCTCCTCGCTCATTTCCATTCTCTACTACCTCGGCCTCATGCAGAAACTCGTCCTCTTCTTCGCGCGCATCATGGCCCGAACCTGCCGCACCTCGGGCGCGGAATCCCTCTCCGCCTCCGCCAACATTTTCGTCGGCCAAACCGAAGCCCCGCTCCTCATCAAACCCTATGTCGGCGCCATGACCGACTCCGAACTCCTCTGCGTCATGACGGCGGGCATGGCCACCGTCGCCGGCGGCGTCATGGCGGCCTATGTCGGATTGCTCCGCGACTTTTTTCCCGACATCGCCGGCCACCTCCTCGCCGCCTCCGTCATGTCCGCCCCCGCCGCCCTCGTCATGGCCAAACTGCTTCTGCCCGAAACCGACACCCCAAAAACCATGGGCATCGTGGACCTGCCCTATAAGGACCCCAGCGTCAACGTCATCGAAGCCGCCGCCAACGGCGCGACCACCGGACTCCAACTCGCCTTCAACGTCGGCGCCATGCTCATCGCCTTCATGTCCATCCTCGCCATGCTCAATTGGGGCATCCAACACATCGCCGGCTGGTTCGGGCGTCCCGACATCGGCTTCGACACCCTCCTCGGATGGGCCTTCGCCCCCGTCGCGTGGATCATGGGCGCGGCGCCGAAAGACTGTTTGGAAGTCGGACGCCTGATGGGCGAAAAAACTTTCTTTAACGAATTCGTCGCCTACACCCACCTCGCCCAATACGCGCAAGCCCACGTCGCCGCCCCGCTCGAATACCGCTCCTACGTGATCGCCACCTACGCGCTCTGTGGCTTCTCCAACTTCCTCTCCATCGGCATCCAAATCGGCGGCATCGGCGCGCTCGCGCCCGAGCGTCGCTCCGATCTCGCGCGCCTCGGCATTCGCGCCCTCATCGCCGGCACGCTCGCCTGCTTCATGACGGCGTGCATCGCCGGAATGCTCGTCTGAGCGGCGCCGACTTCCAACGATTGGAAATCGGCGCGAAAAAAGTTCCAACCGTTGGAAAAATTTCGGGCGCGTTTTCCAATCGTTGGAACTTTTTCAACGGATGCGTCCGCCGGGGGCGGCCATTTCGTCTCGCGCGGCGCGAATGATGCGCTTGCCGCGGCGTCCGGTGGCGGGGATGTTCTTTTCGCGCGCGCCGCCGTCCGGGTCAAGGCCCTTGCGGGCCCTGCGCCGGAATAGCCGACGGGATGTGGCTTGGTCGAGCATGCGCTCCCTGCTTATTTCCAAATGACTTTGACGACGTTGGATCGCTCTTTGAGTTTCTCGTTGGCGATGCAGAAGTAGAAGGGCTCGCCGACGCGGGGCTTTTCGGTCCAGTAGCCTTCTTTGATGTTGCCGATGGTTTTGACGTTGCGGTTGTTGGGGCCGAACCAGTCCCAGTGGCCGCCGAAGAGCTTGCCGGCGGGATCGCGGGCGAATCCGATGAAGCGTCCATAGGATGGACCATCGGTGAGGCCCCAGGAGAAGGGATCGCCATCAATGGTGTAGCGGACTTTGCTCCCGTCGGTGGTGGCGTTGGAGAGCCGTTTCGTCACGCGATAGCCGGAGACGTCGAGCTTGTTGCGAATGCAGACGAGTCGCGCGCCGCGGATGTCGGTGGCGTCCGCTTCAATGCCGGGGGCTCTATCCTGCTGCACCACTCCGCCCGCGTTGACGGGCGTGGCGGTGGGGACGCGATAACCGGTGCGAGGATAAACGCCGACGCGCTCAAACGTGTCGTCGTCGTAGTCGTGCCCGTAGCTGTGTCCATAGTAGGAGCCGTCGTCATCCACGCGATAGGCGGAGGATGCGGGTTCGGCTTCCTTCCATCCCCAGTTTTGCACGTAGGCCGCGCCGGTGGAGCTGGGGATGACGAGCCAGTTGCCGCTCGGGGCGTGATAGAACGCGATGTCGCATTTCCCGTCGCCGTCATAGTCGGCCTGGGCGGGCTGCACTTTGGGCCAGCCGGTGTTGACGAGACGCAGCGCGCCGTTGCTGCCGCTGAGTCGGATGTACCACTGACCGGTGGTCGTGTGAAAAACGGCGATATCGCACTTGCCGTCGCCGTCGTAATCGCCCTGCACGGGTTCCGCCTCAGCCCAGCCCCAGTTGAGTTGATAGGGCTTGCCGGTGGAACTGGGCATGATGAACCAGTTGCCGGAGGCCCGGTCATAAACGGCCAAATCGGTTTTGCCGTCGCCGTCGTAATCGCCGGGCACCGGCTCCGCGGTGGGAATTCCCCATGAGGATTGGATGCGCTTGCCCGATGAACTCAAGATGATGTTCCAGTTTCCAGAGGCGGGATGATAGAGCGCAAGGTCGCTGATGCGGTCGCCGTCGAAATCGCCAACGACGGGGTCCTGCTCCGTGGATCCCCACCCGGAGGTGATGGCCGTTGCGTTGTCGCGACTGCGGAGGATGAACCACTTGGCGCTGCGTCCGTCATAGACGCAAAGGTCGGCTTTTCCATCGCCGTCGAAGTCGCCGGCGACAGGTTGCGACTGATTCCAACCCCACTGCTGGAGGCGAAGTTGCCCGGTGCGCGAACTGCGAATATACCAATCTCCCCTCGCCGAATGATACACGGCGAAGTCGGCTTTGCGGTCGCCATCGAAGTCATAGGACGCAGCGGCCCCGAATGCGGTCACCGCGCCGGTGACGATCAGGCCTATCCATTTTCCAATTTGCGCTTTGTACATGGTTCACCTCTTTTTGTTTCCCGGCGCGTCTCCGTTTAGCAAAGCCCATGCCAGCTCCCATTTTGGACGTCGTAGAAATTGTTGTAATGCCTTGCAATTAAAATGGTTGTGATTTGTTGGTGATGGACGCATATTGCGTGTCTCAGGTCTGGGAAGGCCCGAAGTGCGCGGATTTGGACCGGCAAGGGTGTACAAATCCGAACGCACTCGTTAAAAGGGGCCAACGGATGAAGAAGCCCGCCCTACTCGATCTCACGCAGGCAGATTTGGAGGCCCTCACGAAGTCTTGGGGGCAGCCCGCTTTTCGCGCGCGCCAGATTTTTCGGCAACTCCACGTGAATCTCGCGGCGTCGGCGGAGGAGATGACCGACCTGCCGGCGGAGTTGCGAAGGAGGCTCGCGGATGAAACGGTGATCGGAACGCTGAAACTCGCGCGGGTGGCCCAAGGCGATCACGGCATGACGCGCAAGGCGTTGTTTGAACTTCCCGACGGGTCGCCGGTCGAAACGGTTCTGATGGTCTATCCCGATCGCGCGACGGTGTGCGTATCGAGCCAGTCCGGCTGTCCGATGGCGTGTGTGTTTTGCGCAACGGGCCGGCTCGGCCATTTGCACGACCTCAGCTCGGGCCAAATCGTCGAGCAAGTCTATTGGGCCGCGCGCGAACTGCGCGGCCTCGGCAAGTCCGCCCCCGTGAAACGACTCTCAAACGTGGTCTTCATGGGCATGGGCGAACCGTTCAACAACTACAACAACTGGTGGGCGGCGGTGGAGCGGCTGCACGATCCCCAAGGATTCAATATGGGCGCGCGCAGTTTCACGGTTTCGACCGTGGGCCTCGTGCCGGGCATTCAGAAGCTCGCGAACGAAGACCTGCCGGTGAATCTCGCTATTTCTCTTCACGCGCCGACGGATGAGTTGCGCACACAGATGATGCCGGTCAACCGGCGATATCCGATTGCGGAGTTGATAGAGGCGACGCGACGCTATACGGAAAAAACGCATCGGCGCGTTTCGTTTGAATATGTGCTGCTCAAAGAAAAAAACGACTTTCCCGAACAGGCGCAACAACTGGCCGAACTTCTGCGCAAGCCGACGCCCATCCTCTGCCATGTGAATTTGATTCCATGGAACCCCGTGCCGGGCGCGCCGTTAACGCGATCCGACCGACGTCGGGTTCTGGCCTTTCAAGAAACGTTGGAGCGAAACCGCGTTCCGTGCACCGTCCGCGTTGAACGCGGAATCAGCATCGGCGCGGCGTGCGGGCAACTCGCCGGTGAGGCGAAAAGCGCCGGGTGATTTCAGGTTTGATTCTCAACGCGCATCCCCCTAGCTTTCTCTCCCTGTTCAACAAGAGGTGTTCATGAAAGCTCTTCGATTGCTGGCCCTCCCTTTGCTCGCCGCATCTGCCTTCGTGTTCAGCGGATGCGAAATTGATTCCGCCACCGACGTGCAGCGTTCGGTCGGCGTGGATTTTTCGGGCTTCTACACGCGCAGCAACAGCAGCAATTCGGTGGTGCCCATCGTCACGCGAAACTCCGGCGCGCCCGTCACCTCGCTTCAACTTCGCCAGGGCGGCGACCGGCTGGAAGGGATTGATAACAACAACATTGTTTTCAGAGGCTCGATCGGCACCTTTGACGGGACCACCGCAAGCTTTGAACTTACCGGCCGCACGACCGCCGGGAACGACGTGACCATTTCGGGCACGCTCTCCACCAGCGGCGGGTCCAACGAAACCGGCGCGACCACGGGCACGATGCGCGGCACGTGGATCGAAGGGGCCTTCTACGCCGCCGTTTTCGCTCAAGCCTCCGTGCCCGGCGTCTCATCCGGCGGCGGCGGAGGCGGGGGCGGCGGAGGGAGCGATTTGATCATTTCTCCAAACAGCGCAACGGTCTCCATTGGAAGCTCTCAAACCTTCAACGCCTCGCGCAGCGGCTCCTCCGTGAACGTGACGTGGACGCTCTCCAGCAGCATCGGAACGCTCTCCACCTTCAACGGAAGCTCAACCACCTTCACGCGCACGGCCGGGGGCAGCGCGACGTTGAGCGCATCCGACGGATCACGCACGGCTTCCGCGGCGATCAATTAGCGGAGCGGCGGGAGCACGCCCTCGCGGACAAGTTGCGCGTCCTGCTCAGGCGTGAGCGGAATTGGCAGGGGCGGCAGCCCCTGCCGGATCACCTCCATCTGGTAATCATACAGATGTTTTTCCAGTTCCGCGCCGGTGTAGAGCGGCTTCACAGGTTCGGCCGGCGGCGGCTGTTCCATCTGGCGACGCATCTGGCGGCGCGTCGCATAGTCATTCTGCTGGGGCGCTTGCGGGGCCGGTGGCGCGAGGTTCGGCGGACGTCCTCCCGGACCATTGATGGGTTGCGCCTCGCCGGACGAAAACTTCAGCAGCGCCATTTCGGAGCCTTGTCGCAACACGGCCTCTTCGTTCACGAAATCCGCTGAAACAATTTCGATGCCATCTTCGGATTCGCCCTCGGCCAGTGTGTAGCTCTTGTTGGTCCGGCCATCCACGAAGCCGATCTTTTTGGGGCCGTCATCGGGTTCGATAATCATCGTCAGGCGCAGATTTTTCGCGAACGGATCCGCCGGTGGCGCCTGCGGCACGTTGGATTCGGGCGCGGGCAGCGACCCAAAGGGTTTGCGATCAATGATGACTTGGTAGCGCTCGAACGAAGGCGCATTCGCCTGCGCGAGCGCCGCAACCGCCATGCAACCGAGGAACGTGAAAGATAGACGCATATCAGTGGGATGAACTATAACGCCCGTTGTGCCGTTGAACAAGCCGCGATGAAAACCGCCATTCCGCTCACCAGTTTGCAGAACCCGCGCGTGAAAGAGGTCGTGAAACTACGCGATCGCCCGCACCGCGACGAGAAAGGCCTCATGCTCATCGAAGGCTACCGTGAGCTGAAGCGCGCGCTGGATAACGGCGTCACGCCGGTCCGCCTCTTCTTCAGCCCCGCGTGGTATCTCGGTGAAAACGAGCCGGCGCTGGTCGCCCGCTGCGCGGAGGCCGGCGCGGAGTTGTTCGAGTGCGCGCGGGACGTGTTTCAAAAAATGGCTTATCGCGAACGGCCCGAGGGCCTGCTCGCCGTCGCGCCGCAGGTGGGCGTGAAACTCGACGATCTGAACCTGCCCCCGCGCCCGCTCCTCATCGTGGCCGAAGCGATCGAAAAACCCGGCAATCTCGGATCCATTCTTCGATCCGCCGATGCAACAGGCGTGAATGCCGTCATCGTCTGCGACCGCTGCACCGACATCAACAATCCAAACGTGGTGCGCGCGAGCACCGGAACGCTCTTTGCCCTCCCGATCGTCGAGGCGAAATCGGAAGAAGCGCTCGCCTGGCTCCGATCCCGCGGCATCCTCATCCTCGCCGCGACCCCGCACACCGATGTGCTCTACACGGACGCGGACCTCACCCAGGGCTGCGCGATCGTCGTGGGCGCCGAGCAATACGGATTGAGCGATCGGTGGATGGCCAACGCGGATGTCAAAGTTCGCATCCCCATGCTCGGCCAGGCCGACTCGTTGAACGTCGCAAACGCGACGACCATTCTGCTCTACGAAGCCGTGCGCCAGCGCGCGCGACTCGCGCGCTGATCTTCAATTCTCGCCGCTATTCCGTTTGCCAAACCACGCGAGGCGACTACTCTTCGCCTGTTATGGAAGCATATTTGGGGGCCGCCAATCCGGCATCCGTCGAACCGGCATTGACGAACGAGCGCAAATTGATCTCGCCGGAATCGCGCGCCGAACGGGCGCTTCATCTCCTGGACGTTTTTTTGCGGCCGGACGGCGCGTATCCCGAAAACACGATTCACAGCATCTATTTTGAATCGCGGACCTTGCGCGCCTACGACGAAAAGTTGAACGGCGACAACTTGAAACACAAGATTCGCCTCCGCTGGTATGACGGCGGCCGAGAGCGCGCCGGAGCGGAGGATGTGCGAGCGTTCATCGAAGTCAAATTTCGCGTGGGCAGCGCCCGCCACAAAAGCCGCCACGCCGTTTCCCTCAACCGGCGCTGGCTCAACTCAACGCGGTTGGAAGACGAGCGGTTGCGCGAAATTCTGCGGCGGGCTGGACCGGAATTGGGTCGGTGGATGTCGGCTGAACTCCTGCCGGCGCTCCACATTTCCTATCAGCGCCGCCGATATCGCTGCCCGTTCACCAACGGCCGCGTGGCGTTGGATCGGGAAATTCGGGTTCCTCGTTTTCATCCGGATCTTTTTCCCTTCGGCTTTCCGTTGCGCCTGAACGATGTCGTCTGCGAATTCAAGGACGCCGCGCAGGTGGACGTGCCCTGGTTGAGGCATCTCTACGAGGCCGGGTTCAGAATGCGCAGCTATTCAAAATTTGGTGAAGCGATTCGAATAATGTCACTGGGGGGAGCGCCGACATGAAGAGTCCCAATCTATTCAAAGCCCTTGAAGATTTTCAGAACGTGCGGGATCGCCTCGACCCGTCGCTGTTCGTTCTCGCGCTGGTGTCCTCGCTCGGCGCAGCGCTGGTTGCGTCGGCGCTCTATCATCGCTTCTACGAGCGGCGCGGCACGGGCAGCCAGGTGCACCGGGCCTTTCCCCTCCTGGGCATTTCGATCACGACCCTCTTCATTTCCGTTCAACTTTCCATTCCGCTGTCGCTCGGATTGCTCGGCGCGCTCTCCATCATTCGCTTCCGCACGCCGATCAAGGAACCGGAAGAAGTCGGCTTCATCATGCTCGTGATCGCAACCTCCGTTTCCGCCGCCACATTTAATTTCGTCTTCATGAGTTTGCTGCTCGCCGTCGCCACGTTGACCCTGCTGCTGATTCGATGGGCGCGCCATCTTCGACACGGCAGCCGCGACGGGTTGCTCGTGCTTCAATTGCCGGATGCGGAGGCCGCCTCGGCCTGGCCCCAAATCCAGTCGTGCCTCGGGCAACATCTCCGCAGAAGCGCAATGGAAAGCACCTCGAGTCGAGATGGAATCACGCACATGCAAATGGCGATTTCGGGGTTGAAGACCAATCCGTCCGATTTCCAAAACGCCTTGAAAGGCGCCGCGCCGATTCAACAGATCAGTATTTTTCTGGATCGGCCCGGCGGCTTGCGCTGACCCGAGCTGCCCACCCTCAAACCGACGCGCGCCATGCGCGCATTCACAGCGCGATATCCGCTCGAAAATAAGTTCCCTCCGGCTGCGGATCATAGTCCAGCATCGCGCGAGCTTTCTCCACCGAAAGCAAACTGCCGTTGCCCTTCACGTGGTTCGGAACGGAGGGATACCGCTCGCGAAGAAATTGCTGAACATCCACCACCCCCGGGTCCACCACGGCGTTGCACACGTTGAAAGACTCCGCGGAAAAGTTGGGGGATGCCTTGAGCGCCGAGGCAAACGCCCGCACGGTGTTTTCAATCGTGGCGCTGGTGAACAAGTTCGATTCGGACGTCGAGCGCAACCCGGGATGATCGAGGCGCAGCGAAATGGCCTGCATCGTCCCCTTCACGCTGACGCGCTCGAAGTAGCGCTCCGCCTCGGCCTTCAAGAATCCGAACATCGTCTGGCGATCAGCCAGCGCAGGCAACGGGTTGGTTTCGAGAATCGGGAATTGATCTATGCGCGGCGACGGGTCGAGGGCATACACCTCGGCGCACGAAGCGAAGACAAACTTCTCCACGCCCGCGGCCCGCGCCGCCTCGAAAACATTCACGGTTCCGTCGTAGTTGATTCGCCGAAAATCGTCGCGGTGAGCGAGATGATGGAATCGGCGCGGGATGGCCGCGAGATGGATGACGGCAAAACTTCCGCGAAAGCGCCTGGTCAACTCGCTGCGGAGCGCGAGAATATCGTCGCCGGATGCGCGCCGCTCCGTCGCGGCCCCGAATTTTCGCTGAACGGCGCGCGCGTGATTCGATAAAAAGGCGGCGGGGCCGGACTGCGCCGTGCCGAAAAACCGCCGGCACAATACGAACGCGCGCGCGCCGGAGATTTGGTCGAACGGGCGAAGATCGAATCCCATCGCCGGCAAGTGACGGCAGAGAATTTGTCCCACAAACCCGCTGCTGCCCGTGATCGTAATCGTGCGTGTGGCCATTAGAACGCCGTCCTGTATTGGGGCGGAATCTCCGCGCGCGTCGGATGGCCGATGTCCGTATCCGTGTAGAACCACGTGTGAAACGCCTCGGGTTCGAAAATCTGACTCTGCCGACCCAGCCCACGTTGTTTATCCAGATCGCACCAGCGCCGCTTGGCCGCTTCTTCGTGGCGCGCGCGGCAGTAGTCATAGTCCACGCGATGAAAGTGAAAGAGCGCGAGATCGGGATCGGGCTCAACGCAGCCGAACTCGATGACGCGGTGGAAGCCCAGAATCCAATGAAGGGGAACTTTGGCGATGAGCGTTTTGTCGTATTGCGGGGCCATGTGCGCGTAACGGCGTTGGGCCATGATCGGCTCGGCGAAATTGAGCGCCGCTTCCTCGGGATAGTGCACGACGTTGTAGCCCGTGCAGCGCGCGACGGGGTTTCCCATCGCGCGAATATAGTCGCGCAATCCCGGATAGCGCGCGGGCTCCGCCACGATAAATTCATCCACTTCGGCGAATACGACGGTGTCGTAGGAGTTGAGGAGAAAGGCCTGAAAATGTTCCACCGTCGCCTTCAACCACATGTGGTCGAAACTCAACGGCCGGTGCACCGGAATCACGTTGCAACGACCGGCCAGCCCGCTGGTGGAGCCGTCCGTTGATCCATGATCGAGGACGAAAAGATTTTCCGGCCCGAACTGTCGTCCGTAGTAGTTCAGCCAAATCGGCAAATAGCGCGCCTCGTTTTGAACAATCGTGAACGCGCCACACTCGCGGCGCGCGCCCTCCGCCTCGGAGCGAACGGCGCAAGTCACCGCCGCAACCGCAAACGCATCGCCCGCCGCGGTGACACACACCACCTCTATCCGCGCGGATTGACCCGCGAAACGACGCAAATCGAACGAGGCGATCCAACCGCTGTTCGCGGCGTGAGGAGTTGAGGAAAATCCGCGCGCAAGCTCCAAACTCGGCATGCGCGTTTGAGCGCAAGCGACGTCCGCTCCGTTCACGCGAAGAAAAACGGATTGGATCGGCGCGGCCGGATCGAGCGCCCACCCGCTGGCCACCGTCCATCCGGGGTACAAAGATTCTCCGGCGCGCGGAATATCCACGGCGGCGAGTATGGGCGTGTCGCTCATTGGCGGGTGGATCTCATCTCGATCGCTACGACCTCTGCTGCCCCAAATGGCGGATAATCAACTCGGAATCGGGGTTGGAACTCCGACGGGCGGCGAGGCCGAAGGCGACGCCAAAGAGCACGCCCAGCCCGCCGCCGCACCAGATGTCGGTGAGATAATGGGCGCGCATGTAGAACCGCGACCACGGCACGGCGACGGAAGCGATGAAAATTGGGGCGCCGATTCCGGGCATGGCCACGAGAAGCGCGGCGCTGGTGCCCAGCGAGGTGGCGGCATGCGCGGAGGGAAAACTCTGAAATTTGTGATCGCGAAAGTGCGGCCCGTAGAAGCCGTCCTCGACGTTCGCTAGAGGCCGAGGACGTCCGGTAAACGCGCGGATGGTGGTGGCCGCCGCGCCGGCGATGCAGGCGGCGAGAAAGGACGCGATCGCGGCCTGTTTCCATCGGCGCACATTTTTGGCGACCCCGGCGATCCCGAGCGCCGCCGCGATGATGATCGAGGCGCGAAAATCGCCGTAGGCGCTGATGCGCCGCGCGACATACATGACGGTTTCGGAGCGGTCGCGCGTGACGGCATCGGAGATCGCGCGATCATTCGGGCGCACGACGGCGGCCACGGCCAACACCAACACCGCGCCCAGCAGGAAAGCGCGCTGTCGGCGTCGAAAAACCGACGCCGCCTCGACCAATAGAGCGCGCAGGGCTGAGGGTATATTCATCTGGCGAGCGCTCATCAACGCCGAATCAAATCTTAATCGGCGCGCGGAGGCAATCCTCTAAGCAACCCCGCCCGCGAGCATTTCGACTCACGCGGGAGACTTGACGGGTGGCCGGCTAATTGATAAACCTTATCAATCGAAAGGCACTCATGAAACTGACCCGATTTCCCGGAAACCCGATTCTGCGGCCGGATTCACGAAGCGCATGGGAGCGCGCGTGCGCAACCAACCCCGGCGCGTGGCACGATGGAGAAAACGTACACCTGCTTTACCGCGCGGGGCCCATGACAAAGGAACACCCCATCTATTTCGGGCGAGCCGTCAGCTCCGACGGACTGTCGTTCAAGCGCGTGTCGCACGCGCCGGTGTTCGGCCCCAGCGCGGATGGGTTTGACGCCGGCTGTGTTGAAGATGCGCGCATGGTGAGATTCGGGGATTTGTACGTCGTCACGTATGCGGCGCGCGCCTTTTATCCCGGAGCTTATTGGAAGAGCAACATTTCTCTGACCGCGCACACCCCTCAATTCCCGACGGCGGCGCCTCTCGCGGCTCGAATGAACCTGACGCGATCGGGCCTTGCGTTGACCAGAGACTTCAACGTGTGGCATCGGCTGGGACCGATTACAGACGCGACCGTAGATAACCGAGACGCGATAATATTTCCCGAACGCGTGAATGGATATTTTGTGCTGCTTCACCGACCAGCGTCGTGGATTGGCGCTGCATACGGATGCGAAAAGCCCTCCATCTGGATATCCTTCAGCTCGGATTTATTGGCCTGGCGTTCGCACCGCCTCTTGGCCGGTCCCGCCTATTGGTGGGAAGCGTTGAAGATTGGGGGCGGGACGCCGCCCGTTAAGACGAAGGATGGATGGTTGATGATTTATCACGGGGTGGATGCTCAACGCGTTTACCGAGCCGGCGCGATGTTGTTGGATTTGAATGATCCTTGTCGCGTTCTCGCCCGGACTCCGGAGCCCATTCTCGAACCAGAGGCAAAATATGAGCGATGGGGGTTGGTCCCCAATGTGGTGTTCCCCACTGGAAATGTTGTGATTCAGGATCGGCTATTCGTCTATTATGGTGGCGCGGACCGGGTGAGCTGTGTTGCGACGGTCGAATTGGACAAACTCCTCGCGCATTTGAAAAAGCATCCGTGGCGCCAAAAATATCGCAAGCCGCGAGAAGTGAACCGATGAATGCGTTGAGACCTTCGAGTCGTCAAGAGGCCTTTACACTCATTGAATTGCTCGCGGTGGTCGCCTTGATCGCCTTGTTGGCGGCGCTGCTCCTTTCAGCGGTTGGTTCTTCATTGGCGCGAGCGAAGGAGGCGCAGTGCGGCGCCCAGTTGAAGACCCTCGGCCAGGGGGTGTTTCTCTATGCTGGAGACCACGGGGCTCGATTGCCGCGTTTTGAGGACGGCGGGCAGATTTGGGATACAATGATTTTACCTTATCTTTCCGGCAACCAAGCGGTCTTTCGCTGTCCGGAGGACCCGCACATTGCGCGCGACTCGTCCGACACATTTCCGCGCACCTACGCCGTGAACGGTGGTGTGAAGTATCTCTCGGGCCGTCTGAATCCCTTCGGTGGATTTGATGGCCAGAAGCCCCTGCTTGTGGATCAATTGAGATCGCGAAGCGGGCGCTGCATCTTGATCGGGGAGCGACCGGGAGACCGCATCGCAAATCGAGGATGGATCGGTAAATTCCCCTTCTGCACGCTCGATCAATTGCCCGGGGATGTCCATCGCCGTCAAGAGGGGGGCAATTATTTCTTTTCTGATGGTTCGGTTAAGTATCTCGCGAGCGCGGATGCGACGCTGAGCGCGAGCAATGATTTCTGGTATGTGAGCTCTCCTTGACGGGCTAGAGGCTATCGGCGGCAATCAAGAGCAGTCGGGCAAATTCTGCTGAGCAATTCGAGTCGCCACCCAGCCATATCTTCACTTGAAACTTCCCGACCTTGGGAGGCCATTCAATTGAATCGGTGCGAACTCCGTGCCATCCTGCGCCGACGGCGACGATCGCATCAATGGACTGACTATAGTCGCCATTCGAATCAAATGCGACGAGTTGCACGGTGATCGTTCCCCTCTCGACCTTCGGGATGTGCACGAGCAGCCAAGAATGGCCATCGCTTGCAAAATCGTGGTTTAGCAAGATGTTGCCGTAGGGCTTTCCCTCAGAGAGTGTCATTTCATATCCGGATGAAAAGGGACGTAAGATGCTGTCGGTGGCCGACCATTTCGCTGAATCAGCGAAATGATCGTCGAAGATCACATCCTCCGGCGGAAGCGGAATGTAGTACCTCAGGTTATTCAGGATCATGTTTGCGCCCTCACTCTGGCCCAGCCACAACTTGAACAGGATGGACTGGGCCTCTGTCGGCAACTTCAGGTCTGACACAGAAATGTCGAAGCGACCCGGCCTATTGGAATTCTTCACGGGTTCATCTGACAACAGGGGCGAGCTGCCGAGGAACGACAGAACCTGCAAGGTGTAAACGCCGGAGGGCACAGCTTCCACATCCAGCACGACTCTGCCGGCGGAAAGAAGAGGGAAGCGCTGGTCGAAATACACGCTGCCCACAACGCCTGTTTTATTGATTTCTGTAACGATTAGCTTATCGCCGCGCTTTCGGATTCGGGCTTCGGACCAGCCCCAACCCGCCTCGGGCGCCGTTTGAGCGTTAAAAATTTCGAGGTCTTCGGCGAGCGCCATGGCGGCGCCGATCATCGCGAGAAGAACCGCAACGGCCCTGCTGCTGAATTTCATTTGTTTATTCTCCCGCTGTTTTCGATCAGCTTCTGAAGTTGATGCTCCAACCGTCTCAAGCGAAAGGCCATGAAAAGGCGGCGCCCATTCAGCATATCGGCGACGAAGCGATCTACTCGCCCGGTCCATTCCACTCGGTCCGCCTCGATCGTCAGGCGTGATATGGCGCGGCGCAAATTGTAGAGGCGAAGCGGCCACTCGTTGTCCCCCAAATTGATCGGACGGTGTCGCAGACGTCCAGCCCACTTCTCTGTTTGGTCAAGGTATTGAAAGCCGTACGGTTCCGCGGGTTCGATGCTTGATCCTTCTTGAAAATCGTTCCACGTCACAATCTGGATGGCGTCGGCGTTATGCTCCTGCGCTTCCCGCCAGTGTTCCTCATACGTCGCCCCATCGTTGCGCGAGATCGTTCTTGGGCCATTCCCCCAACCCCACACGCCCGTGTCATCAAACCCTGGAACTGCGGCCGCGATAATGTAGGGCGACGCTCCGGTTCCCGCAAAATTTTGGGCCAGCGTTGCTTTGTAGAAATCTTTGCGGTAATCCGCCTGACCAACCCACTCAAAGGCGCTATCTCCGATCCCGACATACGCAGCATCCGCGTTCGACCTCGAAAAGAATATTGTTCCGTTCAGTCGTGTGATCAGCGCTCGGAGTTCGTCGGGCGAGAGCGTGTGCCTCCCCAATGCGCCTTGCTCGTGGTTGACAAACAGGAGAAACGCCGGGCGACTTCGAATGTGGAGATATGCATCTGACGTGGCGTAGGTCTGCAAAACATAGCGAATGTGCCGTTCCGCCACATCAAGCGCGTCCGCGCGGGTGGTCGCTTCGGAGTAGGGTGGGAAAAAGGCCTTTTCTTCGAGGCAGATGGCGGCCTTTGCGCCACGCCGTTCGGCTTCGGCCAGAAGCCTGGCGAATACGTCGTCGCTGAACGTGCGCGGTCCATACCAGTCCGCGATGAACCCATCAATGCCGACCACGCCCGCCAGCAAGAGATGATACTCAAGCACATCTGGGTCACGTCCATCATACGGCCCAATCTGGGGGTAAAAAACGGACGCGATATCGCGGCGGCCCGTCTCGTCCATTTCATCCGGATCGTGTTTCGGGCCTCGCCCCAACCACTGCCAATGTTCCCATTTGATCTGCCCGTCGGGCAACGCCTCCGCGCGAAACCACGGCATATAGTGCGCTAGAATCAGCGGGGATTGATCGCCCGACAATCCTGCGGATGCCGAAGCTGCGCACGCGGTTGCGATGCTCGCCAGGAGGGTTGCGACATGAATTCGCCACATCGTCGGCAGGATGTCAGGCTCGCGGCAAAAAATCAATTGATAAAGTTTAACAAATTGGCTTTGCTGGTGGCATGAAGTTTCACACGGATATTGTTGAAGCCTATGAATGGCCGGTTGTTCTGGGGCACTTTCTTCCCTGGTATACAATCCGGGGTGATGATTACCCGCTTCAGGCGAGCGACGCCACCACCTTGGACTGGCTGCCCGAGATCGAAGATCTGCGGCATTGGAGCGACGGGCGGGCGGACTATCGCCGCACCCATCTTCACATGCCGGAAATTGGTATTTACGATTCGCGAAACCCGCTGGTGATCGAGTGGCAAATTCGAACCGCGCTCGAACACGGCGTAAATGGATTCATTCTGAATTGGTATGGAATGTACTCGGTGGAGAACGTGCTGACGCTTCACTGGCTGCGTGGTTTGGATCAATGGAACGCAACCCACCCCGAGCAACCCTTCGCGTACTGTTTTTCATACGATATGCAGGCCCAGTGGCCGTCCGAGGGGAAAAGGCCGGTGAGCATTGAGGAGGACTTCTTCTACATACGCCGACACCTTCTTCGCCCGGGGTATTTGCGGAGAGATGGACGCCCGGTCTTTACGGTGTTTCCTTACGGCGACGAAAGAAGCCGCTTTCGGCGGGCGCTGGACAGAGCCTTCGCTCCAACGGGAGCTGATTTGATCTGGAGCGGCGCTTCTCCGTCCGCGGGCGAAGATGCCCGCTATGCATGGGTGAAGCCCGATTCCTCAACCGTGAACGCGGACAAACCGTGCGCGTGGAGCGATCCGGATAACTGCGGTGAAAATGAGTTGCGGTTGTTTTACGAGACGGCGAACTCACCGGGATCGTTACCGCTTTATCTGATGCATGGCGTATGGCCGGAATTCAACAACGCGCTGGTGGCATGGGCTTGGAGCAAAGATCCGAATCACCCCGGCATTCGCCCTTCGGTCATCTGTCGGCAAACCAGGGACGGGGCAACCCTTGAGCGCACATGGCGGCCTTATTTGGACTATTTGCGGCGCGCGCGCGCGGGCGGCGACCGCGCGCGAGTGCCCGCGCCTTTGGTGCAACTCGTGACGTGGAACGATTATGCCGAGACCACAACGCTGGAGCCCAGTCGTGAATTTGGCCGCGAGCCGTTGGCGTGTTGCAAACGACATATTGAGGAGGCGCGCGCCGTGTTGACGACTTGAGTCAACCTCGTGAACGGGAGCGCACCGAGGAGCGCTGGATTAGGCGACTGTGAAAGATTCGCTCGGCGTGGACAACCCGAGTCGCCAGTTGGTCGCGAATGCCCGCGATGACGGCGGCGGCAATTTCGTTTAAGGGTTGTGCGATGGTCGTCAGCGGGGGATTGAAGAAAGGGCTGATGGACTCGTTTTCAAGGGCGATCACGGAGATGTCCTCGGGGATGCTCAACCCCAACCGATTCGTCAGGCTTTCTATTACGGCCATTCCCGCATTGTCGGAGAAAATCAGGCACCCGGTGCAACCGGCTTCGCGGATAGCCCGGGCAATTGAAAGCGGACTTTGAACGTGGGCAGACAGGACAATTGGCCGCCCGGCGCTCCGCCCGTTCTTCACGGCGGCCTCAACGCCCTTTCGACGATTTTCAACACCCCAACCCTCGAGCTCATCGAGAACGAGTGCGATTCGACGGTGTCCCCTCGCCAAGAGATGTTCGGCCGCCAGGTATCCTTCCTCGCGATGATCGGACGCCACCATATTCCAAGCGCCTCGTTTTGCCGGCTTGTTGATGGCCGTGAATGGCACGTTCGGAAGGCCTCCAAGCCCCGCCAGCTCCTCGTCCGTCAAACCAACCTCGATAATCCCGTCCACCAGATTCTTCGTGGCCAAGTCGGCTGACGAATAGGGAATGAACTCCACGAGATAGTGAGCGCTCGCCGCCGCGCGGATCAGGTGTTGGATCAAGCGCGTCTTGTAGTCTCCGGCGCTAATTTGATCAAGGTGGCCAACAATGATGGCGAGCACTTCGCGCTTCGTGACGACTCTGGGATTATAGCCAACCCGCCGGGCGGCATCGAAGACACGCCTTCTCATTCGATCGCTGACGTGTGGATAGTCATTAAAGGCCCGGGAAACGGTTACGACCGACACCCCGGCTTCTTTCGCTACGTTATAAATGGAAGTGTGCGCGAAGGGGTCTGCTCCCCGTGGTCTTGGCGATCCGGATCGGCTCATGCGGCGAAACACTACCACACCGCCTCGCCAGACTTCAACCGGCGCGCCGCCCAGTTGTTGATCGTGATCGCCGAAGGACACCCATCAATATCGCGCCGGCGAAGATCAACACTGCGGAGGTGGGCTCCGGGATCACATCAAAGCGAATTTCGTCGAGGCTTACCGTTTGTTCACCAAAGGCGGGCCCGGTGAACACGGAAACCTTGGGCAACAATTTGGCCGTAGAATTGTCGAAGACAAATCCTCCGAGTCCAATCGTGTCAGATCCAACGAAGGTGCCCTGCGGCACAACGCCATATACGGTCCCGAGATAGGTGTCGCCCGCATCAAACATATCGAGGCGGATGTCGTAGCTCACCGCCGGCGACAAGCTGCTCGCGGTGAAGCTCATTGAATAGTCCGCTTTATTCGCAGGCACGAAGAGAAGAAACGGGGAGGAACCGGGATTGGGCGCAAAGGCAACCTCATTGCTTATGGACTCGACATAAAACGTGCCGACCGAACCGTCGCTGCCGAGCATGGATCCGTCACTTTGAGCATTGAAGACTTGATGCCAATCCGAAACATCGGAAAAGTCCTCGATCCATGCGATATCCGCGCGCGTGGACCCCAGAGTCAGCGCGGCGACTACGAGAATTATTCCCATCAGAAGTTTTGAGTTCATTGCTTGTTGACCTTTCTCGCCCCATGTTTTGCGGTGGGGCGCGCCGCCTTTCGCCACGCTCCGACAACTGCTGCGCCAAGCATGACAAATATTAAGCTCGATGGCTCAGGGAGCACCTCCAATTCGATATCGAGTTGATCGAACTGGACCGATTGATTGCCCAATCCCGTATAGACCGTAATTTTGGGTAGAATATACCTCGCGGTCGGATCGAAGGGAAAGCCGGAAAGCCCCACGACGCTTTCTCCGACATAAGTCCCTTGAGCGGCCAATCCAAAGACGGTCGAAATGTACTGGAGAGATTCATCAAACTGATCAACTTCGATTGAATAACTGGTTGAACCCGTCAGGCCTGTGACCCGATAGCGAAGTTGATACCGATAATTCGGCGACAGCAGGTACGGCGTGGGCGCTTGAAGCGCCGGAAGTGGCCCAAAGGCCACGAAGTTATTTGCGCCATCCACGTGCAGAGAGCCCCATTCACCATCGGTCGTGATGCTCGCGCCGGATCCCGTGTGGTCATAAATGACCACCCACTCGCCAACATCAGAGAAGTCCTCGCTGTACACAACGGCCCCTTGCGCCGCATGGCCCATGAGCGCGACGAGACCCACCATCGCCCACTCGGCTCCACCCCGGCGAAGTCGCTTCCTTTTTTCCCTTGGTGTCATTCGATTCCGCGCCCCGAATACATCGTTATGGCGCACAGGCTTTCATATTGTCACAACATGTCAATCAAATTGTTATAGTTTATCAATCGCTTGCAACTCGCGGGGCGGCAAGTCGCCGCAGTGTCTGGCGCCGGCGAGTTCATGTTTTGGGGTTTGACTGGATGGGGTCTAAGTCCATTAATCCCTGCCACGCAATGACTGGGGGGCGGCGACGCGCATGAACATTCACAACGGCATTATTGAAACCATCGGGAAGACGCCGCTCGTCCTGTTGTCGCGGCTGTCGCAGAACCTGCCGGGCCGCGTGGCCGTCAAACTGGAGTCGTTGAACCCGGGCGGAAGCGTGAAGGACCGGATCGGCGCGGTGATGATCGAGGACGCGGAACAACGCGGCATCTTGAAGGCGAACTCGGTGATCGTCGAGCCGACGAGCGGGAATACGGGCATATCGCTGGCGCTCGCAGCGGCGGTGAAGGGCTACCGACTGATCCTCACCATGCCGGAGAGCATGAGCGTGGAGCGGCGAAAGTTGTTGAGAATTTTCGGCGCGGAAATCGTGCTTACCCCGGCCGAAATGGGCATGCCCGGCGCGATTGAGCGCGCGGAGGAAATTTTCGCGACCACGCCAAATGCCTGGATGCCGCACCAATATCGAAACCCCGCCAATGCCGAGGCGCATCGCAAAACCACGGCGGTGGAGTTGTGGGCAGACACCGAGGGAACGCTCGACGCGGTGGTGTGCGGCATCGGCACGGGCGGAACGCTCATGGGCTGCGCACAGGAGTTGAAAAGGCGAAAGCCCTCCGTTCTGGCCATCGCCGTTGAGCCGGCCAAGTCGCCCGTCCTGACGGGCGGCCGGCGCGGCCCCCATCGCATTCAGGGCATTGGATCGGGTTTTATTCCGGACATCGTCCGCCGCGATTTGATTGACGAGGTGATCCATGTTCGCGAAGACGACGCGGCCGAGGTCGCGCGGCGCCTGGCGGCCGAGGAAGGGATTCTCGGCGGCATTTCTTCCGGCGCGAACGTGTGGGCGGCGTTGCAGGTGGCGGCGCGACCTGAAATGAAAGACAAGTTGATCGCGACGTTTATTTGCGACAGCGGCGAACGTTATCTTTCAACCTGGCTGTTCCAGGACCTTCAGATGTTGTAGAGTACGCCGACTGAGGCGCACGAAGTTTCCATGATCGCTCCCACTCGCGTGGCCGTCGGCATGAGCGGCGGCATTGATAGTTCCGTGGCCGCGGCGCTTTTGGCCGAACAGGGCCACGAGGTCATCGGGCTGACGTTGCACATGGTGAAGGACGGGTCGCGGTGCTGTTCGCTCGAAGATGTGAACCGCGCCCGCCTCGTTTGCGCCGCCGTCGGCATCCGGCATTATACGATCAACGTCGTGGATGATTTTCGCGAAAAGATCATTCGTCCATTTGCGGACGCTTACGCAGAGGGCCGCACGCCGAATCCGTGCATTAACTGCAATCGCGATTTCAAATTCGGCGCCATGTTGGAGCGCGCCCGGCAGTTGGGCTGCGCGCATCTGGCGACGGGGCATTATGTCCGGATTGAGCAGCGCGCGGATGGCTATCATCTGTTCCGGGGCCGCGATCCGCAAAAGGATCAGTCCTATTTTCTCCACCGCCTTTCGCAGGATCAACTCTCGCGAATCTTGTTTCCGCTCGGCGGCATGACGAAGCCGGAAGTCCGCGCGTATGCCGAGGAAAAGCATCTTCCCGTGCAGGGGGCGCGCGAGACTTACGATTTGTGTTTCATCACCGCGGCGGGCCCGGCGCCGTTCGTTGAGAAATATCATCCTGAATTGCGTCAGAAGGGCGCGATTGTGGACGAGGCCGGACAGCCGGTGGGCGAACATGAGGGCTTCCACCATTTCACGATCGGCCAACGCAAGGGCATGGGCATCGCGGCCGCCGAGCCGCTCTACGTCAAACAGCTCCGCCCCGAACGAAACGAGATCGTGGTGGCGAACCGAACCGGCGTGTACTCCACGGGCTGCGAGCTGCGCGATGTGTTCTGGACCACCCCCACCCCGCCCGCGAGCGGCAGCGCCGCGACGGTGCGGCTTCGCTACCGTCACGAAGGGGTTGCGGCGACGTTGATCATGAAGGATACTACGTCATGGTCCGCCGAGTTTCAGCGCCCGCAGTTCGCGGTGGCGCCGGGTCAGGCCGCGGTCATCTATGCTGAGGACGAAGTGCTGGGCGGCGGATGGATTGACAGAGCCATAACGTGAGCACACCAGAGGTTCAGTTGGATTGGGTGAATGTGGAGCGATCTCAACCGCTCGACGAAAAGGTCCGCGCGTTGCGCGAGCGCTTGCGCAAAATGGGAAGCGCCATCGTTGCGTTCAGCGCGGGTGTGGACAGCACGTTCATCGCGAAGCTGGCAACGGAGGAGCTCGGCGCGCGCGCGATCAGCGTGACGGCCACCTCGCCGTCGTTTCCCGAACGCGAACTGAAGGACGCCTGCGAGCTGGCCGCGGAATTGGGCCTGAATCATCGCGTGATTCACTCGAACGAAATGGCGAATCCGAACTATGCGAACAATCCAACCAGCCGTTGCTATCACTGCAAGACGGAGTTGTATGGGCTGCTGCGCGAAATGGCGAGAACCGAGGGCATTGAGCACATTCTTGACGGAACGAACGCCGATGACGCGAACGACTACCGACCGGGCCGCAAGGCGGCGAAAGAGAAGGCCATTGAAAGCCCTCTGCAGGAGTTGGGGTTTTCGAAGGACGATATCCGCGCGGCGTCGCGGGCCGTCGGCCTGCGAAACTCGGACAAGCCCGCTTTTTCATGTCTCGCGTCGCGGTTTCCCTACGGGCAAGCCATCACAGTTGAGGCGCTGAAGAATGTGGAGCGCGCCGAAGATTTGTTGCGCGATCTCGGCTTCAAAAATTTTCGCGTTCGAATTCACGGCGACATCGCGCGGATCGAAGTGCCTCCCGCGGATATTGCGCGCCTGGCCTCGGTCGGCGTCCGCGAGCTGGTGGCGGAGGGCTTGAAACGTTCAGGCTTTCGCTATGTCGCGCTGGATTTGATGGGCTATCGCCGCGGCAGCTTGAATGAAGTCTTCAAATCCACGCCATGAAGCATCTTTTGACAGGCCTGGTCGCGGACCCCGTGGTCAAGACCCACGACACCGGGCCGGATTGCCCGGAATGCGTTGAGCGCTACGACGCGGCGTTTCGCGGCGTGTGCGCGCGCGGACTGATTGATCATCTCGAAAAAATTCCTTGCCGCCTCGCGACCACGTCGGAAGTGGAATATGCCCACGCGCCCCGCTACGTCGAGCGGGCGCACGACGAAATCAAATCCGGCGCTTCGACGCTCAGCACGGGAGACACGGAGGTCTGCCCCGCCTCTTTCGATGCCGCGCTCTACGCGGTGGGCGGTTCGTTGAATGCGGTGGATGCCGTCGTGGCGCGGCGCGTCAAAAATGCGTTTTGTATCGTGCGCCCGCCCGGCCACCATGCGACGGGCGATCGCGGAATGGGGTTTTGCGTTTTTAATAATATCGCGATCGCGGCGCGGCACGCGCAGCGCCTTCACGGGTTGCATCGTGTGGCGATTGTAGATTGGGATGTGCACCACGGAAACGGAACCCAGGACATTTTCTATGAAGATGGGTCCGTCTTCTATTTCAGCACGCACCAGAGCCCGTGGTATCCGGACACGGGCATGCGCAACGAGCGCGGCGCGGGGCCGGGACTCGGCGCGACGCTGAACTGTCCCGTGCCATCGGGCGCGGGACGGCGCGAAATTTTTGCGGCGTTCGACAACGAGTTTCTTCCGGCGATGGAGTCCTTCAAGCCCGATCTCGTGCTGGTGTCCGCGGGATTCGACGCGCGAAGGGGCGATCCGCTGGGCGAGCTGAAGTTGACAGATCAGGATTTCGCCGACCTCACGCGCCGCTTGTTGGCGCTTGCGGAGCGCCATGCGGGCGGGCGTTTGGTCTCCATTTTGGAGGGCGGCTACAATCTCCCCGGACTGGCCTCGGCGGTGGCGGCTCACGTGCGCACGCTCGCGGGACTGGACGAATTCGGCTGAGGCGGCGGGTCAGCTTTTCTTTTCGGGCGGTTTCGTGGTGACGAGAACCGCGACCAGACAGATATCGTCCTCCAGCGGGTGGCCTTCGACAAAATGTTCCACGTCTTTGACGACTTTTTCCAACATCTCTTTCGGCTGTTCGTAGATGTGGGCCTGCAGCGATTTTTCGAGGCGGCTCAACCCGAACATTTCGCCCGCGCTGTTCGATGCCTCGTAGGCGCCGTCGGTGTAAAACACGAACACGTCGCCATCCACCAGCCGCACCGTGCCGGCGCCGAATTCTTCGTCGGGAAGAATCCCAAGCGCGGCGCCCCGGGGTTTGGGTTTTTCAAGGCGGACAATGCGACCGAGGTTGCGGTGCAGATGAAACGGCGGCGGGTGGCCTGCGAGGCTGTAGGTGCCGATGCGCGCGATCGTATCCGCCGCGAAATAGCAGGCGGAGGCAAAAAATTGGTCCGGCAGCACAGCGAGGATTTCGTGCAGGGAGCGGTTCAACTCTTTCAAGAAGTGAACAGGGTTGCGGCCAAGGCGATAATTTTCGGTGAGGAGCGTGCGGATGGTGGAGGTCAGGAGCGCGCTGCGCGTTCCATGGCCCATGACATCGCCGATGAAAATTCCGGCGCAATCGGGCCCGACGGCTTCGATGTCGAAGAAGTCGCCGCCCAACGCGAGCGCGGGGCGATAGAAGTGCGAGAAGTCGAGCCGAAGCCGACCTTCGGTGTACACCTCCGGAATCTCCGGCGTCGGTCGGTTCATGAAGGCTTGCTGAAACTCTGTGGCCAGTTCGATGTCGTGCTTGAGGGCGATGGAGATTTGCGCCGATTCGCCGGTGGCTTGTTCACGCACCTGGCTGACCCACCGATCCAATTCGCGATGCAGCGGCGTCTCCTGCTCGTATTCGATCTTCGACCACGGATGCGCGGCGGCGCTCGCCGACGTCGCGAGGCCGCCCGCCGCCAGCGCGCCGGCCTCGTGGCCGGCCTGGCGCAGCACCCACACACCCGCCTCGGCCGCTTCGCGCATCGGCTCGAAGAAGAGCCGGGCGCCGACATTGCGCGAAAAAACAAAAATGCCGAAGACCGCCGCGATCGCAATGGCGGTGGCGAGCAGCAGGGGGCCATAGAGAGCGATTGGGGTGCTTGATTCCGCCCGCGCTGCAACAATCCACAGCGGACGCGCCCAGAGAATACCGGCATCCACCGCGCGACTCTCATAGCGGTAGCCGTTGAACCAACCGTCCAGGTCTCCCGATTTGTTGATGAAATCGCCCAGCGTGGATCCAACCGCCGCAAGGTCCATATTTTCCGGACCTTGAATCGCGCGCGCATCCTGTCCCACAAGAAAAACCATGATGCGTTCGTCGTTCGTGGCGGCATGCGTCGGAATCAGTACATCTCGAACGAGGTCGGCGAGGGAAATTTCGACGCGCGCGGCGGCGATCAGCGCGCCGTTTTCGGCCAGGCGGGGAACGATCAGCCCGAGCAGTCCCGAACCGGTGGCCGCCTCGGACAGGACTTCATCTTGCTTGGCCTGGCGGAGCAGCGGCCACCAATCGGTCTTGGTTTGATTGTAGGACGGGAGTTTTTCCGAAGCGGCCAGCAGACTGCCCGATCCATCGGTCAGGAGCAGCCTCTTGATGTAGTTGAACTGCGTGGAGGTCTGGCGAAATAGAATGGCAATGTCGTTATCGAGCACGCTGCGAACGATCATGTCGCTGCGGTCGGCTTGCTCCCAGGTCGTTTCCGTCTTGGCTTCGATGGATTGAGCGCCGGTGGCCGCGCGGCGGCGCGCGACGGAAATGAGAGATTCGGTCGCGGGAAAAGCCAGCAGCGTGCGCAGCCTGAGCGATTCGGCGTGCAGAATTTGTTCGATCGCGGAGGTCTCAACGGCAACCTGATCGTCGAGGATGCGGCGATGATTCTGTTTGAGCAGATGCCAGAAAAAGAAAATGCAGACGGCCATCGAGATCGCCGCCGGCAGCACCACGAAAACGACAATCCAGTCGTTATACTTTGCCCGAATACTGGAGGGCATAATTCTGCTTTCGTTAGCGAATGCTCACGGAAAGATAGCGTACATGATGAAGGATGCGATTCACAAGCAATTCCACGTCGCTTGCGGATGTCCCCCACCCCAGACTCACGCGCAACACCCCCCACCCCCGCCCGGCGGGCAAGCCCATGGCCCGCAAAACATGCGACGGCTCGTGGGATCCGGAGGCGCAGGCGCTCCCGGATGAGCACAGCAAGCCATCCAGATCGAGTCGCGCAATTAACGCATCCGTCTCCAATCCGCGAATGAGCAGTTGCGATGTATTGGGCAATCGCGGCGCGTCGGCGGCGGCGATTTTCAACTCGGGCCATTCGGCGCGCAGGCGCTTTTCAAACTCGTCGCGCAATGCCCCGACTTGGTCGGCGAAATGCGGAAGGCGGCGCGCGGCCAATTCAGCCGCGGCGCCCATACCCACAATCCCCGGCACGTTTTCGGTGCCCGCCCGTCGCCCGAATTCCTGATCGCCCCCAACCAGCAGCGGTGAAAAGTCGGCCGTGGGGCGAATCCACAGCGCCCCCACCCCCTTCGGCCCATAGATCTTGTGCGCGCTGATTGAAACGGAGTCGGCGCCGAGTGTGGAAACGTCGAACTTCACCTTGCCCAGCGCCTGGACGGCATCGGAATGAAACCACGCTCCCCGATCGCGCGCGATTTCGGCGGCGGACGAAACGTCGAGCAGCCCGCCGGTTTCGTTGTTCGCCAACATGACGCACACCAGCGCGGCGCGGTGGCTCACCTGCTGTCGAATCTCCGCCAGGTCCAGACGTCCATCCTGGCGGACAGGGATTTCCCGCACGACGAAGCCGAACTTTTCCATCGCGCGCGCCGCCGAAAGCACGGAGGCGTGCTCGATGCCGGACACGACGATTTCGTTTCGCGCCCTCGCGGGCGCGAAGGCGCGCACGATTGAATTATTAGATTCCGTTCCGCCGCTCGTGAATATAACATCGCGCGGCTTGGCGCCGATGAGCGAGGCGACGCACCCGCGCGCGCGATCCATCGCCAGCGCCGGCGTCTGCGCTTTCTCGTGAGGGCTGGATGGGTTTCCGAACTCGGCGGCCCAGAATCCCTCCATCGCCTCCACGACAGCGGGGTCCACGGGCGTGGTGGCATTGTAATCAAAATAGACAGTTCGTCTTGGCTGGACGGCGGGCATGGCTTAGACTTCACAGCATAGTTGTGGTGGGCACTCTTTTCAATGTCGAGGGTTGAAGGCGCATGAAGATTCTGGTGGCGGACGATGATCCTGCAATTCGCGAAAATCTGACGGCATGGCTCGCGCGGCTCGGGCACGAGGTTGACACCGCGGGCGACGGCAAGGAGTGTTTGCGCAAAATGGCGCTGGAGGTCTATGACCTCTTGATGCTGGATTTGGTGCTGCCGGAAATTGACGGAGAAAACGTCTTGCAGGTTGTCGCATCGCGTTTCGCCGGCACGGATGTCATCGTGATGTCCGCGCAGGACGACGAATCGGTTATACGTGAAGTGCTTGGGATGGGCACTGTGGCCTACATCGTAAAACCCGGAACTCAAGATGAGTTTGTCGGCACGGTTACGGACATCGAAACTCAACGAAAACAGCGCTCAACTCTCAGCGGTTCTCCAGCCAATAAAATTATGTAATTGCTTGTTAATCAACATGTTGCATCTGTTTAATCCAGACGGATAAAATCGCGATGTCGGCCGGATTCACGCCGGAGATTCGCGAGGCTTGCCCCAGGTTTTCCGGTCGCATCTTGCTCAACTTTTCACGCGATTCGTTGCGGAGCGCGCGAATCTTGGAATAGTCAATTTTCGGTGGAATGGCTTGTTGATCTAGGCGGCTTGATTTTTCCGCGCGCTCGCGCTCCCGCGCAATATATCCCTCATATTTCGCTAAAATTTCGACTTGTTCCCGCACAAGCGGGTGCAACTCCGCATTTGCTCCAGGTAGCGAGGAATAGTCGCTCTCGGGCCGACGCAAAAGCTGGAGCAGCGATGTTCCGTTTTCAAAGGTGGTGGACAGACGCGACAGCTCCAACTCAATCTCCGCCGCCATTCGATGGGTTTCGTCCAAGATGGAGCGAGGAACGATTCCAAGTGCCCGCGCGTGCTCAAACATTCTGAACCTGGCGTTGTCCTGTCGAAGCGATAGACGGTTTTCTGCTCTGGATGTGAACATGCGATACGGCTCTTCCGTCCCCTTGGTCACGAGATCATCTATGAGCACGCCGAGATACGCTTCGGTGCGGCCAATTGATAATTGAGGGCGGCCAAGAGCCTTCATCGCTGCGTTGACTCCAGCCACAAAGCCTTGTCCTCCAGCCTCTTCGTAACCAGTTGTGCCATTTATTTGTCCGGCCATGAATAGGCCGGAAACCAGTTTTGTTTCCAGCGTATGGAATAATTGGGTCGGGTCGCAGAAGTCGTATTCAATGGCATAGGCCGGACGAATGAAGACGGCGCGCCGAAGCCCTGGTATCGAGTGAATGAGGCGATGTTGCACTTCTTCAGGCAGACTGTTGGATGTTCCGGCAGGATAGACTTCTGGTGTGTTGCGTCCCTCTGGTTCGACGAAAACGTGGTGCGATTCCGCCAGGTGGAACTTCACTATCTTGTCCTCAATGGATGGACAATATCGGACGCCCGTGCCCTCGATCATTCCGCCGTATAGGGCGCTATCCGTGAGGTGCGATCGAATGAGTTCATGAGTGGCGTCGGTGGTATGCGTCACAAAACAGGGCATTTGATCGGAGCCAGGCAACCAGGGACGAAGAACCGGTGTGATTTGTTCCACGTGGAACAACTCCGCGATTTCTGACGAGTTTTGTTCCACGTGGAACATTCTTTCGCGCTCGGCCGCAATGGAAAGAAATGGTGGTGGTTCCAATCCTGGTTGAATCTCCATTTCCTTGTAATCAATACTGTCTTTGTGAAGTCTTGGGGGCGTCCCAGTCTTCAGCCGCCCCATCCTGAATCCAAGTTTACGGATGGATTGGCTCAACAAATGCGCGGCCCTCTCCCCTGCTCGCCCACCTTCAAAACTGGTCTTTCCGATATGAATTTTACCGGCGAGAAACGTTCCCGTGGCTAGGACCACGGACTTGCCCTCAAGCATGGACCCGTCTTCGATCGCGATGCCGCGCAATGTCCCGTTTTTCACCACAATCTGCGCCGCCTGAGCCTCGAGAACCGTCAAATTGACGGTTCTTTCGATAATTTCCGTGATCCTTGCTGCAAATGCTGGTTTGTCGCATTGAACGCGATGGGCCTGAACTGCTGGTCCTTTTCGGGTGTTCAACGTTCGGAATTGAATTCCGGTGTAGTCCGTGTTTCTGGCCATTTCTCCGCCAAGCGCGTCAATTTCTTTAACAATGTGGGACTTTGCGATACCGCCGATTGACGGGTTGCACGACATCCGCCCCATCGCCGTTCGATCCATGGCGATCAGCGCTGTTTTTGCCCCCAACCTCGCCGACGCCAGCGCGGCTTCATAACCCGCGTGCCCTGCCCCAACGACAATCACGTCAAATGAGTCGCTTGGCATAAGCATCTACTTTCCTATGCAGAACCTGGAGAAAATTGCGTCGAGCAGGCTCTCCTGATAGGATTTTCCAGTGATCTGTGCCATGCATTCCAATGAGTTTCTGACGTGATCTGCCGCAATAGTTGCATCCAGCGCGCCTTCCGACTTCAACGCACCAAGGGCTGCATCCAACTCTTCGGCGCTCGATTCTATAAGTTGTTTGTGCCGCTCGGATATTGTCGCGTTTCCATACGGATAAGCGTGATGCACGCCCATGATGATTCGGCTCAACGCCTGAAGTACTATTTCTCTGGCGGCGCCATCTTTGAGACAAACACGAACCGACATTGAATCAAACTCGCCGATCTCTGCCTTCCGCCCAAGGTCCATTTTGTTGGCCACAAGCAAGGAAGTCGCCCGATCCAACTTTTCAATTTGCTCGCGATCGTCGTCGGATAGCGCAACAGACCCGTCAATCATATAAATATGTATGTGCGCGCGATTACGCCACAGATTGCTGCGGCGAATGCCTTCCATCTCAACCGCGTCGTCAGTTCGTCGAAGGCCGGCGGTGTCAACCAGTCGCACTGCCACCCCGCCGATCAACAACGTCTCCTCAATTGCGTCACGTGTCGTTCCCGGGATGTGAGACACAATGACCCTGTCTGATCCAAGCAACATGTTCATTAACGTTGATTTGCCAACGTTTGGCTTACCTGATATTACCGCCACAACACCTTCGCGAAGTTGAACACCCTCGCCCCAGGATGCGAGGAGGGAAGAGAGCATGGATTTTGCGGCGACTATTTTTGTAATTATTTCTGTTGCAACATATTGAGGAAGTTCATCTTCTGGAAAATCGAGCGTGGCCTCCAAGTCCGCGGAAACGCCGACTAATTTGTCGTAAACATCTGTTACGTAATTGGTTATGCGTCCATTTAGCTGCTCGATTGCGGCTTCGGCGGCGCGGTCGGATCTCGCCCGGATGAGATCGTTTATGGCCTCTGCTTGGGTGAGATCAATCTTTCCGTTCAAGAAGGCCCGCTTCGTGAATTCGCCCGGCTCGGCGAGTCGTGCGCCCGCGTCCAGTGCGCTTTTCAGCACTCGGCGAGCGGATACTTGGCCGCCGTGGCCATGAATTTCGACTGTGTCTTCACCGGTGTAGCTGTGAGGCGCGCGCATCAGGAGGAGCAGTCCGTCATCAATGACAACTTCGCCGTCCTTCACTTGTCCATGCACAAACGTTCCCGCGGCGCGCGCCGACGGGGCGGGGGGCGCACACCGGAAAATCGTGTCGGCAATCCGATAGCACTGCGAACCCGAAATCCGCACGATGGCGACGCTGCCTTCGCCTGGGGCAGTCGCGATGGCGGCGATGGTGTCTTCTTCACGCATAAAAAGGTCCGGCAGTATAGCCCGGAGCGGCAAAGCGACAAGCTCGCGCGCGAAATGGACAGGGGCGGGGTGGGGGTGTACGTTGGCGGTATGAAATACGCGGTCACGGTGGAACCCGACGAGGGTGGGGGATACGTCGCCAGTTGCGCGGCGATGGGCGCGAGCGCATCCGGGTTGAGCGCGGCGAGCGCGCTGGATGCGCTGCGCGACGAAATTCGGTATCGGATTGAGTTGTGTCCGTGCACGAGTGTTTCAGACGATTTCGTGCAATTCGACCTCGGCAATTGATCCGCAAATTGCGGGACAATTCGCCAAAGCAAGGTTGACACTCGCCCAACCCTTCGCTAACGTGCGCGCTCTTTTTGGGAAATTGAGGCTCTATGAAGACGACGATTGATCGCGAACAAGATGTGAAGCGTTCCTGGTATATTGTGGACGCCACGGACAAGCCCGCCGGACGACTTGCGGTAAAAGTCGCAAACGTCCTGCGCGGCAAAACGAAACCCACGTTCACGCCGCACGTGGATGCCGGCGACTTCGTGATCGTCGTCAACGCGGAGAAAGTCAAACTGACCGGCTCGAAGGATGAGCAAAAAGTTTACAAACATTTTACGGGTTTCCCCGGCGGACTCAAACAGTTCACGGCGGAAACGGTGCGCGCACGGCAGCCCACGCGAATCATCACGCAAGCGGTGAACGGAATGCTGCCGCGCACAAAGCAGGGGCGCAAAGTCTTGACGCGCCTCAAGGTGTATGCGGGCGCTGAACACCCGCACACGGCCCAACAACCCAAAACTTTGGCCGTATAGAGCAGGAGAAAAATCAAATGGTCGCACGCAAGCAAACGGTTCACTCGGCCACGGGCCGCCGCAAGAACGCGGTCGCCCGGGTTCACCTCTCCAGCGGCGCTGGAAAAGTGATCATCAACGGTCGCGAATTCAACGACTACTTCCCGCTCGAAACGCTCCGCAATCTCGTGCAGCAGCCGCTTCGCGCGACGAACACCACCGCCAAATTTGACGTGAAGGCCATCGTGGCCGGCGGAGGCCCCACGGGACAAGCGGGCGCGTTGCGCCACGGCATCGCCCGCGCGCTGACGCTCGCCGACCAAGCGCTCCGTCCGGCGCTCAAAAGCGGCGGATTCCTCACGCGCGATCCGCGCATGAAAGAGCGCAAGAAATCCGGTCAGCCGGGCGCGCGCAAACGCTTCCAGTTCTCGAAGCGCTAATCGCTCAACCATCGTTCATGAACGAAACCCCGGATGCCTCTGGCATTCGGGGTTTTGTTTTGCTAACAACACCGACCATGAAAACATCTGACACCGTCGAACTTCCCCTCGGCTTTCGCGCCGCCGGCATCGCCGCCGGCATCAAACGCAGCGGCAAAAAAGACCTCGCCCTGATCGCCAGCGATTTGCCCGCGACCGTGGCGGGCGTGTTCACCACCAATCAGGTCAAAGCCGCTCCCGTTAAACTCGGCCAACAAGTCGTCGCTCGCGGCATCGCGCGCAGCATCGTCATCAACAGCGGAAATGCCAACGCCTGCACCGGCGCGCGTGGAATGAGGGATGCGAAGCGCATGGCCGCGCTGACGGCGCGCGCCCTCGGCGTTCGCGTGGAAGAGGTGTTGGTCTGCTCCACCGGCGTCATCGGGAAACCCATGCCGATGCCGCTGATCGCCGCCGGCATCAACAGAGCGGCGAGCGCGCTGCACGACGGTGTCGCGCTCGACGCGGCGGAAGCGATCATGACCACGGACACCCGCCCGAAGCGCGCGACCCTGAAGCTCAAGATCGGCGGAAAACTCGTGACGCTCACAGCCTTCGCCAAAGGCGCCGGAATGATTCAGCCAAACATGGCGACCATGCTTTGCTTCATCCTCACCGACGCCCGCGTTGAGCGATCCGCGTTGAAGACGGCGTTGCGCGCGGCGGCATCGCAGAGTTTCAACCGCATCACTGTGGATGGCGATATGTCCACCAACGACACCGCGTTGCTGTTGGCCAACGGCGCGGCGGGAAACGCGACCCTCAAACCCGGACGGCCCGGATGGTCCTCCTTCACCACTGCGTTGAACGAGGTCACCCTCCTGCTCGCGAAAAAGATCGCGCGTGACGGAGAGGGCGCAACGAAGCTGGTGATCGTGAACGTCTCCGGCGCGCGCAATAATGAGGAAGCCGATCTGGCCGCGCGCTGCGTCGCAAACTCCCTCCTCGTCAAAACCTGTTGGAACGGCGACTACCCGAATTGGGGCCGCATCATGGATGCGATCGGCTACTCCAAGGCTCGCATCGCCGAAGACCGCGTGGAAATTTCGTATGGCAAACTCGTCGCCGTTCGCAACGGCGTGGCCACGAATGCTTCGATCGCTCGCCTGAGCGCCGTCCAGCGGAAAGATCCGTTTGAGATCAACATTCGCCTGAACATCGGGAGCGGAAACGCCACCATCTACACCTGCGATATTTCGGAAGAATATGTGCGCGTGAATGTGGACTACGTGAAACTCACGACGGGCAAATCGCCAACCTGATTTTCGCGGGATTGCGGACCGCCCGCGCCGGGGTGTATGCTGCGCGCATGTCGGGTCACGTCCTTGCGATTGATCAGGGCACCACCGGAACGACCGTTCTGGTGTTTGATCCCGTCGGCCGTTTGCGGGGCAAGGCCTCCTCGGAGTTCACCCAGTTTTATCCGCGCCCCGGATGGGTCGAACACGACGCCGACGAAATCTGGGCCGTCACGCATCGCGTGGTGGGGCAGGCGCTCCGCGCCGCGCGAATCCGCGCACATGATGTTGCCGCGCTTGGCATCACCAATCAACGCGAGACGACCATTCTCTGGAACCGCAAGACCGGCGAGCCGGTCGCCCGCGCGATCGTCTGGCAGGATCGCCGCACCGCCGGCCGTTGCGAGCGGTTGCGCAAGGAGGGGCTGGCCCAAACCATTCGCAAAAAGACCGGATTGGTTGTGGATCCCTATTTTTCGGGCACAAAAGTCGAGTGGTTGCTCGATCACCTGCCGGGCCTTCGGCGGAAGGCGGCTCGCGGCGAGATCGCGTTTGGAACGGTGGATTCGTGGTTGATCTGGAAGCTCACCGGCGGGCGCGCGCACGTCACCGATCCCTCCAACGCCTCGCGCACCATGCTTTTCAATTTGCGCGACGTCGAGTGGGATGCCGATTTGCTGCGGCTGTTTCGCGTTCCGGCGGAGATGCTGCCGTTGGTCGTTTCTTCTTCAGGAATGATCGCCGTCACAGATCGCAAGTCCTTCTTCGGCGCGGAAGTTCCCATCGCCGGAATTGCGGGCGATCAACAGGCCGCGCTCTTCGGGCAGGCGTGCTATGGAAAGGGCCGTGCTAAAAATTCCTACGGCACCGGCTCCTTCGTCTTGATGAACACGGGGCGAACGATCGTTTCCAGCCAGCACCAGATGTTGACCACCATCGCATGGCGCATCGGCCGCGAGCCGGTGGAATATGCGCTGGAAGGCGCGATCTTTATTACAGGCGCCTCGATTCAGTGGCTGCGCGACGGGCTGCGCATCATCCGAAAGGCCTCGGAAACGGAAGCGCTCGCGAAGTCGCTCTCCTCGAATGACGGGGTCTATTTCGTGCCCGCGCTCACGGGACTCGGCGCGCCTTATTGGGATCCGCATGCGCGCGGCGCCATCGTCGGCCTCACCCGAGGGTCCACGCGCGCCCATCTCGCGCGCGCGGCGCTCGAAGCGACGTGCTATCAAACAGCGGATGTCGTCGCCGCCATGGAGTGCGACGCGGGCTTCCGCCTTCGCGAGTTGCGCGCCGATGGCGGCGCGGTCGGCAATTCGTTCCTCATGCAGTTTCAGGCGGATATCCTCGGCGTGCCGGTGGATGTTCCTCAAATTTCTGAAACGACGGGACTCGGCGTGGCTTATCTGGCCGGTCTTGCCGTGGGCGTGTGGAAAAATCGCGAACAAATTGACCGGCAGTGGCGTCGCGCCCGCCGCTATGAACCGCGAATGCCCGCCGCCACGCGCCGCCGGCTTCTTGAAGAGTGGGCGCGCGCGGTGTCCCGCGCGCGGTCCGGCGCTTAGCGCCGCCGGTTACGGAACTTGAAGCCCTGCGGTCCCTGCTGTTTCTGGCCGCGCGGCCCATGTCGCTGCCCGGCGTTGGACCCCGACCCGCGCGGTGGGCGTCGCGCCGCGGCGCCGGTCGCATGTTGCGCGTTGCTGTCGTGAAAGCTGTGCCCGGTCACGACGGGAATCGGTTGCCGGAGCAGCCGCTCGATGGCGCGCAAGTCGTCGCGCTCCTCGGAACTGCAAAAGGAGATCGCGTCGCCGTCGTCGCCCGCGCGCGCGGTGCGCCCGATGCGATGGATATAGGTTTCCGGCTCGTGCGGCAGGTCGTAGTTGATGACATGCGAAACGCCTTCCACATCGAGCCCGCGCGCCGCGATGTCGGTGGCAACCAGGACGCGCACGCGCCCATCTCGAAATCCGGCCAACGCCGATGTGCGCGCGCCCTGTCCTTTGTTGCCGTGAATGGCGGCGACGGAAATCTGCGCCTGCTCAAGTTTTCGGGCAACTTTGTCCGCGCCGTGCTTGGTGCGTGTGAAAACGACCACGCGATCAAGGCGGGCATCGCCGAGCAATTCCAGGAGGAGCGACGCCTTGTTGCCGCGATCCAGAAAATAGACCTTTTGGGCGATCCGCTCCACGGTCGGTTTTTCCGGCTCGATCGCCACGTTCACGGGATCGCGCACGAGGCTGTGCGCCAGCTCGACGACTTCTTCGGGCATGGTCGCGGAAAAAAGCAGCGATTGGCGGCGCGGCGGAAGGCGGCTCATGATGCGGCGAATGTCGGGAAAAAAACCCATATCCAACATCCGGTCGGCTTCGTCGAGAATCAGGACTTCAATCGCTTTGAGATCAATATGGCCTTGGTTCATGAGGTCCAGCAGTCGGCCCGGTGTGGCCACGAGAATATCGAGTCCGCGCCGCACAGCCTGGACCTGCGGATGTTGGCCGACGCCGCCGAAGATGACCCAATGCCGGATTTTCAATCCGCGCCCGTAGGTGGCAATGCTCGCGCCGATCTGGGCGGCCAGTTCCCGCGTCGGCGCGAGAATCAACGTTCGCGGACGCCCGGGCTGGGGCGCCTGCCTCTTTTGAACGAGATGCTGAAGGAGGGGAAGCGTGAACGCGGCGGTCTTGCCGGTGCCCGTCTGCGCGCACCCGATCATATCGCGTCCTGCGAGCAGCGGGGGAATGGCCTGCGCCTGAATCGGCGTGGGCGTGTGATATTTTTCTTCGGCCAGCGTTCGCTGCAATTCGGGCAGCAGCAGGTCGAAAGGGGCAGGGGTGGGGGGCGGCGTGGAGCCGGGAGAGTGGTGCATGGATTTCCTCGAGAACGGCGCACACTGGGCGCGCGGCGGGCCGGAGTCAAGGCCGCAGATTCGATTTGAGCGGGGGCGCGCCGCCTCTTTTTTGATTTTCGAGCCAGACGGGAAACTGGTACGTTGCCGGACCCAAGTGGAGAGATTAATGAAATCGCTTTTCTATTCGTTGATGTTGGCTTCGCTCATCCTGACCGGCTGCCAGTCTTCGCGACCGGGCGGCTCGCCGTCCGATCCTCTTCGCGCCAAAGAATCGCGGGCGCGCGTCCGCCTCAACCAACTCGAAAAACAACTCGATGCGCACGCCGCCGCGCAGGCCAACCTCTCCAACGCCGTGCAGAAAATTCACGCGGACCTCTACGCCGCCGCGCAGGAAATGCGCGACATCAAAGTCCGCGCGAACGACCTGAGCGTGGCCAGCGACTCGAACCGCACGGCGATGGCGGCGATCGAGGCGGAGATTCTGGAACAGCGCAACGTGGTGCTTCAATGCGAGAAGGACGCGATGGAAGAGGCCCGCAAGGTGGCCGCGCTGAAAGATGCGCTCAGCGCCGAGCGCGGCGCGAGAGAGAGGGACGCCACCGCCGCGGAACAGGCCCGGCAGAAGGCCGTCGAAGAAGAATCCCAGAAGGCCCAGGCTGTGCGCGACGCGCTGACCCGCGAAAAGGATTTGCGCGAGCGCGATCAGAAAATTCTCCGCGAACGCGAAAAGCAGATTGAAGACCTGCGCCTCGCGCTGGAAGAGCGCGACAAACTGCTTCGCGCGGGCAGCGCCCCGACCGCCGCGCCAGCCGTGAAGCCTCAGCCGGACGCGCAATCGTCCGCCGCATCTCCCGCCACGAACGCCGCCGCGCCCTCGGCCCAACCCGACGCCGCCGCGAACACCATGCACGAAGCCACCCGCTTGATCGCGCAGGGCAATTCCGCGCTGCGCCAGAATAAGATCGAAGACGCTGAGCGCGCGTTCAGCGCCGCGCTCGCCATCAGCCCCGAGTTGGTCGGCGCGCGCATCGGCCGCGCCGCCTGCCTCTACACACGCGGCCAGTTCGACGAGGCGAAGCAGTTGGTGGACGGCGTCTTGAAGGAGGATTCGCGAAACGCGCAGGCGCTCGGCCTGCGCGGATTGCTCTACTGGCGCGAGGGCGATCTCTCCGAGGCCACATCGGTGCTGCAAAGGGCGACGAAACAGGACCCGACGGATTCACAGCTTCAGAACTATCTCGGCATCGTCCTCTTTGAGCGCAAGCGGCACGACCCTGCGCTCGATGCGCTGCGCAAAGCCGTCATGCTCGATCCCGCCAACGGTGAGGCGCAATTCAACCTCGCCGTCGTGCTCGCCTCCGGCAGCCGCCCGAATATCCCCGAAGCGACGGAACACTACAAAGCCGCGATTGATCTGGGCAGCGAGCGCGACCCGGATCTCGACAAGATTCTGAATCTGCCCAAATAGGAGTTTGTCATGAAGCGATTTCTGATGGCCGCTCTTCTGGCGCTCCTGGCCGCCGGGCCGGTGACCGCTCAAACCGCCGTTCCGAAGGAACAACTCGATGCCTACGTCGCGATGGTTCGCGCCGACCGCGAGCGCGAACGCGGCGCGTTCAAAGAGGCGTTGCAGAGCTACAAAGAAGCCGCAGAAGCCTATACGCGCGTGATGCGGAGCAACCCCGAGTGGCATCCCGAAATTGTGCAATACCGGCTGACCTATTGCGCGAACCAGATTGACGCAATGCTCAAACAGACCGGCAAGTCCGAAGCCCAACTCCTCGCTGAACCGGGCGGCCCCGATGAGGGCGAGCTCGCCAAGGCGCGCGCCCGCTACGGCGAATTGCTCAAGTCTTTTAACGACTTGCAGGCGGAGTTGAACAGCGCGCGCGCCGACCTTCAGCGCGAACGGCAAAAGACGGAAGCCGGTGAGGCCGACGTGAATCGCCTTCGCGACGACATCACCCGCGTTCGCGACCAACTCATTGCCTCGACCAACGCGCTTTCCGCCTCTCAGGGCATTTCCGATCAGATCATCGCGAGCCTCAAGGCCGAAGTCGAACGTTCCAAAACGGCGGCGAAGGCGCAGGCCGAAGCCGGCCAGGCGAACGCCGAAGCCGTCGCGCGCATGAAGACCGAAATGGAAACGCTCGTTATGGAAGACGCGCAGTTGAAGAACGATCTCAAGGCGGCGCGCAGCCGCGCCGATCAACTCGCCGCCGACCTTGAAAAAGGCCGCGCCGAACTTGCCTCCGTTCGCGCAGACCTCGATGGACTGCGCAAAAAGACGGCGTCGCACGATGGCGAAATCCAGAAGCGCGACACCGAAATTGATCAGCTCAAAGATCGCGTCAAGCAACTCGCCGGCGCACAAAACGCCGCGGAATCGCAATCCGCGAAATTGGAGAAGCAACTCGCCGATCGCGCAAAGGAGCGCGATCAGGCGCAGGTCGAATTGAGCGGCGCGAAGGAACAGATCGCCGCGCTCAAGAAGACCGCGGACGCCCAACGGTCGGATATCGAACGCCTATCCTCCTCCGAGGCCAAGGCAAAGGAAAGCGCCGAGAAGTCCTCCAAATTGCTCGATAGCCGACAAGCCGAGTATGACGCGCTGAAGAAACAAGCCGACGCCGACAAGAGCGATTTGGCGGCGCTTCGCGATGCGGCAAACAAACATGCCGCGCAGCTTCAATCGCTCACCGCCGATCGCGACGCCGCCATCGCCGCGCGCGACGCGTTGAAAAGCGAACGCGACCAGTTGGCCGCTCAGCTTAATCAAAGCGGCAAAGATCGCGAAGCGGCTCAACGTGAGTTGAAAAACCTGCGCGACGAACTTCAAGACCTTCGCCCGAAGGCCGACGAGGTGTCCCCGTTGAAAAAATCTGTCGCGGAACGCGACGACAAAATCAAGAGCCTCACCGAACAAATCGCCGCGCTGACGGAGTCCTCCCGCGCCCTCCAGGACGGCCTTCAACAACAGGCCACACGCTCGGCCCAGCGCGAAGAGGAAATCAAACAGCGCGACGTTTCGCTAACCGAAGCCCGCGGAGCGGCGGACGCGTTGAACAAACGAATCTCCGAACTTCAGAAGAGCATCACCGATTTGTCCGCTGAGCGCGGCACCTTCCAGGCGCGCCAGACCCAGTTGACACAAAACGTCGAGTCCAATGCGGCGACGATCAACGCGCTCTCGCGTCAGCTTGACGATGCGCGCGCAGCGATCACCACCGCCAACGACGGGCGCGTGGCCGCCGAGCGCACGATCGCGCAGCGCGACGCCGTGGTGAAGAAATTGGAAGAGGATAAGAACGCGCTTCAATCTCAGATAGCCGAACAGAATCGTAAAATTGAAGCGGCCATCCGCGAGAACGCCACGGCGGCGGCGGCGGCGCAGAAAATTGCGGATGCTCGCGACGAGGCGCAAAAGCAGGTCTCGGAACTGAAGAAGGCCGTGATCGAGAATAGCGCCCAAACCACCGCATCCGCAAAGGAGCGCGATGATTGGAAGAAGCGCGCTGCGGCGTTTGAGCAAACGGTTGCCGACCTCACGGCGGAGCGCGGGCAGCTTGTGAACAGTTTGAACGAGACGAAGGCGCTCGCCGAGGCGAAGCGAAAGGAGGCCGATCAGAAAGCGTCCGATCTTGATCGCGCGCAATCGAAGCTCGCCGCCGCAGCGAAGGATCGCGACACCCGCGCGGACTCGTTGGAGCGCGCCACGAAGGAACTACAAAAGGCGCGCGAGGACCTTGTGCGCACATCGAGCGAATTGAATTGGACGAAAGATCAACTGTCCAACGTCCACGCCGAATCCGCCGCGCGCCAGAAACAGATCGCCGCCCTCACGCGCGAACGCGACGACCTCAAGGGGCAGGCGGCGGACCTGGATTCAAAAGTCCGCGCGCTGCGCGACCAACTACAGAGCGTGCAGGCGACATTGGACAAAGCCCGCCGCCGCAGCGAAGAAATCCAACAACCCATCGCCCGCTGATCCTTCTCGGCGCGGCGCTTTTATCTCAGCGGTTGGCTTCCCACCGCGCGGCGCTGTCGGTGAGGAATAGCTGATCGAGGTTGTGGAGCGGAAAGCCCTGGGTGAGCGGGAAGTCGCTGGGGATGCGGCCTTCGAGAATGGGGAACCAGGTGCGATATGTTCCAGTCCGGAGCGTTCGCACATATTCGCGGTCGCGCGTGATGGTCGTGAAATACAGGCCGCTGATTCGCTTCGTGTAGTCGTTGATATCGTAAAAATCATCCAACGTCAGCGGGAGCAACAGCGAGTTGCGGTCGCCGTACCACGCCGTGGCCCAAGGCATGTCTGTGCAGAGCCATTCTTCCGGCTGAATCAATCGCGAGACGCGAGTGATATAGGGCGGATGGTAGGGCGGGTAGGGCGGGCCGACTCTGGGCGGGAGAAAAGAGAAGAGCAGGGGCAGCACACAGACGAATCCGAAGGCCGCCACCGTGCCAATCTGCAGCACGGGCACTTTGAGTTGGAGGCGATCCAGCAAGATGAAGAAAAAGGAAAGGCCGTAGAGAATAATTACGGGCCAGAAAATAAACAGGAGCTGTTCCGTCGCCTTGCCGAAATAGGCCGCGATGAGCATCAGCAGAAAAATGGAAAGCGCGAGGCACCAGCGCAGGCGATGAACCGGATCGCGCGCGAAGCGATAGAGGAAGGTGGTCAGGAAGAGGCAGACCAGAAGGCCGTCGCCGACGGTGCGCAGATTTTCCGAATAGATGCTCGCGAGGCCCGTCATGAATTTTTGTTGGAGCGCGCGGACCGTTTTTCCGGACTCGAACTTCGGCGCGAGCGTGCGTTCAAAGTCGTTCTCAACGATGGGGTCGCGCCCGTTCAGGGCGGTGTAGGGCGCGAGGCCCAACAGTCCGCCGCTCACGCGGTAGTTGCGGTAGAGCCAGGGTGAAACCACAAGGATCGCAACCAGCGCGTAGAGCAAGGCCCACCGCCCGCCGCGTTGGCGGCCCATCGAAACGAGGACGTAAAGGGCGAGACCGGGCAGAAGCGCGACCGCGCCGTAGCGGGTCAGGATGGCGAGGCCGCAACTCACGGCGGAAACGAGGAGTGGAACGAGCCATCCGGAGGTTCCTTCCGGTTGCTCCTGCCACCGCTGCACGGCCACCACAGCGAGATAGACCGCCAAAACGCAGAACATCGTGGTCATCGAAATGGCGAGACCCGAAATGCTCATTCGCCAGACGGCATCGCTCAGAAAATAGAGCGCGAGGCCGAACAGCGCCACGCGGCGCTCAAAGAGCCGGTTTGCCAACAGATACACCAAGAACCCGGTGATAATGGTGAATAGATGGCTGAACGGGATGATGACGAATTTTTCCGGAGGATAAACCGAGGTTTCTCCTCCGCGTGTGAATAGTCGTTCCAACGACCGGAAGCCTAGCGAGAGGGCCATCGGATAGAGCGGGGGATGCAAGATGTCAGGGTGCCTCGCGATCATCGGGTCGCGCTTGGCCGAGTTTTCAATCAGATACCACATGCTCGCTGGACGGATGCACTCGGTGCTGAATCCGCGGCCCATCGCCAGATTCCGCCCGATCTGGGCGAGGTCCATGGATTCCGCATTGCGCAAGCCATAGCGCCCTTCGCTGGCGGTGTAGAACACCATCACCAGCAAAACGCCGATGATGAACAAAAGGATTTTGACCAGCCGGTGGCCAATTCCGACGTCCACATTGTAAACGATATCCTGCAGGCGGGATTCAAATGGGCGATTCGTCATGACCTTGAATCGTAGAGGTTTTCAGGCTTCGCTACAAGTCGCGCATTCCATATTCATTCAGCTTCCGGTGGAGCGTTCGCCGGCTGATGCCCAACTCCTTTGCCGCGAGGGTCCGGTTGCCCTCGTTCGTGCGCAGCGCCCGGGCGATGAGATTCTTCTCCGCCTCTTCGATCGAAAGCGCGCCGCCCCGGATGGCGGGCACCGCGCCGGCGGTCCGCGCGGCCTCGCGAATGGCTTGCGGCACGTCTCGAAGCGTCAGCTTTGGCTCGCGAGAGAGCACGACCATGCGCTCCAGAACGTTGCGAAGCTCGCGCACATTGCCCGGCCAGGCATAGGCCGACAGCGCTTCGACGGCGTCGGGCGTGCAGCCCTCGATGGCTTTGCCGTTATCGCCGGCGAGAGTTGAAACATAGTGGCGGATCAAAAGCGGAATGTCGCCGGGCCGTTCGCGTAGGGGCGGCAGATCAATCGTCACGACGTTCAAACGAAAGAAGAGGTCGCGTCGAAATTTTTCCTCCTCCACCAGTTTTTGCAAATGGCGATTTGTCGCCGCGACGAGGCGCACATCCACTTCCAACGTCTCATTGCCGCCCACCCGCTCGAACTTCCGCTCTTCCAACACGCGCAGCAGCTTCACCTGCGTCGAGGGATCAATCTCGCCGATTTCGTCGAGAAACAGCGTGCCGCCGTCGGCCATCTCGAAGCGCCCGCGCCGCCGCTCCGTCGCGCCCGTGAACGCGCCCTTTTCATGGCCGAAGAGTTCGCTCTCCAGCAAATTGTGCGCGAGCGCGGCGCAGTGAACGGCGATATACGGACCTTTCTCGCGAGGACTCAGGCGGTGAATCGCGCGCGCGACAAGTTCCTTGCCCGTTCCGCTCTCGCCCTGAATGAGCACCGTCGCGCGCGAGGGCGCAACCTGCTTGATGATTTCAAAAACATTCTGCATCGCCGCCGACTGGCCCACGATGCTTTCGAGCCCGAATTTGGAATTGAGTTGTTCGTGGAGCTGTCGGTTTTCCGATTCGATGTTGCGCGTGCGCAACGCGCGTTGCAGCAGCATTTCCAAGCGCTCAAGGTTGATCGGCTTGGTCAGAAAATCATAGGCCCCGCGCTTCATCGCCTCCACGGCCAGCTCAACATTGCCGTAGGCGGTGAGCATGATGCAGATGGGCTGGGGCACGCGCGCCATCGCGCGTTGCAGCAACGTCATGCCGTCCATTCCCGGCATTCGCACATCGCTCAGCAACACGTCAATGGCTCGGTCTTCGAGAAGAGCGAGCGCGGATTGGCCGTTGTCGGCCAGATGCACCTCGTAGTGGCGCTGGAGCGCGCGCCCCAGGCCCTCGCGCGAGTTCTTCTCGTCATCCACAATCAAAATGGCGGGCTTCTTACTCATGTTTCGTCGTCGCTTTCAACAGGCGGATGCGGCGTTCGTCGCGCGGGAGAAACAAGGTGAACGTGGTCCCTTTGCGCGGTTCGCTGTGCACTTCAATCTCGCCGCCGTGGTCGCGCACGATGCGCTGCACGATCATCAAACCCAGGCCAGTGCCTTCCGATTTCGTGGTGTAGTACGGCTCAAAAATGTTCCCGAGATCGTCCTGCGGAATGCCCGGCCCGGTGTCCTGAAAAGCGATCGTCACAAAATGGTCCGTGCTGCCGAGGGTGATCTTCAGCAATCCGCCATTCGCCATCGCCTGCATCGCGTTGCGGATGATGTTGAAGAACGCCTGCTTCATCTGGTTCTTATCTACAAATGCCGTGGGCACCTCGCCGGGGTCCTCAATCTCCACAAGGATGTCGCGATCTTTGATTTCGTGTTTCAGAAATTCGATCGTGTCATCCAGCACGCCGCGCAGCGACGCGCGTTCGAAGCCCGGCTGGGTGGGCCGCAGCGCCCGAAGGAATTGGCCAATGACTTGATCCAGCCGCTCCACCTCGCGCCGCGAAACGGCCACGAGTTCTTTCAGGCTCTCCCGCTCCGTCTCGGGCACCGCTTCCAACTCGCGTTCAAGAAGCTGGAGGTGGATCGTGAGCGAATTGAGGGGATTCCCAATTTCGTGCGCGACTCCGGCGGCCAGCAACGTCAGCGCATTCAATCGCTCGGACTCGATCATTTTCACTTCATTCATCCGGTCGCGGGTGACGTCACGCAGGATGACCACCGCGCCGGTCTCACCCGGACGCGCCGCGGCCAGCGGCACCACATAAAAGCTCACGAAGCGATGTTCGGGATAGCGAATTTCGATTTCACGCCGGACGAGCTTCATCCACTCGTCCCCATCCAAATCCATCACGAGGTTCCACTCGATATCGCTCAAATAGCGCCCGATCGGATTGCCCTGCACGGCATCCATCGAAAAGCCGAACATTTTTTCCGCCGCGCGATTCGCATATTGAATGCGGCTCTGCCCATCGAGAACAATCAGCCCTTCTTGAATCGCGTGAAAGATCGTTTCGAGCAGTCCCTTTTCCGACGCGAGGCGCAAAAAATGCGTCTGAAGACTCCCGGAATCGAGCCGATCGAGCCGATCCACCAATTTATCTAAGAATCCCGATTTCACGCCTGAAAACGATATTTCAAATGGGTCAAAATGTCACGTTTCCAATCGTTGGAACTTTTTTTGTCTGATTTTCCAATCGTTGGAAACCTCAACGAATAAACGGGTTAGAACACGATCGGCGCGAAAACGGGATAGCCTTTGAGTCGCTCCCGACCGTTGAGAAAGGCCAATTCGATCACAAAATCGAACTCCACCACTTTGCCCCCGAGCTTCTCGATCAATTTTGCCGTTGCCGCCGCCGTGCCGCCGGTGGCGAGGAGGTCATCAACGACGGCAACGCGATCTCTTTTTGTGATCGCATCGCGATGAATCTCAATGGTGGCCGAGCCATATTCGAGATCGTAGGTCGCGCTGATGGTTTTGTGCGGCAGCTTTCCTTTTTTGCGCACGGGCACAAGACCGAGTCCCAGTTTTAACGCCACGGCGGCCCCGAAGAGGAATCCCCGCGATTCGATAACAACAATTTTTGTGATTCGCTTTTTAACGAGGCGTCGGGCGAGCGCATTCACCACGATTTTGAACAGCGCGGGATCCGAAAGAATGGGGGTGATGTCCTTAAAAACGATTCCCGGCTTCGGAAAATCCGGCACATCGCGAATGGCCTTTTTTACCCGTCGAATGCTCATGCGATTTTCTCCACGCGTTCGTTGTCTTCCATCATTTCGCGCAGCTTCAGAAGCGCGGCGTTTTGGATTTGGCGCACGCGTTCGCGCGTGATTTTGAATCGCTTGCCCACATCCTCCAGCGTCTCTTCTTTGACGCCGTGAAGCCCGTAGCGGTGTTTGAGAATCTCCCGCTCGCGCCGATCGAGGCGGTCGAGGAGGCCCTCAACTTCTTCTTTTAACTGGGCGTCGTTGATTTGATCAAACGGATGGACGGTGCGGTCATCGCCGACGAGGTCTCCGAGCGCGGCGCTGTCTTCATCACCGACGGGCGCATCGAACGAAGCGGGCTTGAGCGCGGCAGTTTGCCACTGGGCGACGGCGGAGGCATCCACGCCGAGCTTGCGGGCAATTTCGGCGGGGGTCGGATCGCGGCCCAATTTTTCGGACAGCGCGTGTTCAACGCGGCGCATTTTTGAAATTTTATCCACCAAATGGGCAGGCAAGCGAATGGTTTTGCTCTGGTTGGCGAGCGCGCGGCGAATCGCCTGTTTGATCCACCACGCGGCATAGGTGCTCAACTTGCCGCCTTTCTTGGGGTCGAAACGCTCGACCGCCTTCATCAAGCCGATATTGCCTTCGGAGATCAGATCGAGCAGCGGCAGGCCATATCGGGCATAATCGTGGGCGATTTTGACAACGAGCCGTAGGTTCGCGCGAATCATCAGATCGCGGGCCTTCTTGTCGCCGCGTTTGATTTTCGCGGCGAGTTCGATCTCCTGCTTGGGAGTGAGCAGCGCGGTCTGCCCGATCTCCTTGAGGTAGATTTTTACGCTATTTCCATCCGCTTCCATGAAAGACGTCATTCCTAACACGAGTTAGTCCACGGAACAGGGCAAATTGCACAAAAAAACTCGCTGCCCCTCCTTGGGCTCTTGTCAGAGCGGAGTGAGACTAGCAAAGGCGGGGCGATTTGTACAGCTTGCGAAAGGGAAAGGCTTCGCTCTGGACATGGAGCGAACCCATTGCTACGTTCCCCATTCCTTTCCAATTGCGCGGGTGGTGGAATGGCAGACACGCATGTTTGAGGGGCATGTGGGGAAACCCGTGGGGGTTCAAGTCCCCCCCCGCGCACCATTTTGGCCATCGCCAACGTCTCAACCGGGGCAAGCGCGGCGCGGCGGTGAGAGCCACGGAAATCTGACCCTGCGGCGATGCGCTATTTCACGCGCATCGGCATGATGACATACATGAACGCGGTGTTCGTCTTGATGATGCCGGGGCTTAATTCGTCGCCGATCTCAAAGGCCACTTCGTCCGAGGTCAGGTGCTTGAGGGGATCCATCAAGAATTCAGGGTTGAAGGCCACCACCATTTCTTTGCCGCGATATTTCACCGCGATGTCTTCTTTGGCCTCTCCGACATCCGGCGCGCTCGAGGTGATGATGCAGCGATCTTTTCCAAAGCTCAGGGTGATGGAGTTCGCTTTGTCGCTGACCAGGAGCGAAACGCGGCGCACGGCGCTCAAGAAATCCAACCGGCTCGAAATGACGATCCTCTCCCGATTTTCCGCGGACTGCGGGAGCACCTGTTTGAAGTTGGGATAGGTGCCTTCAAGTAGTTTAGATACGAGGAGGATGGAGTCGAATTCAAAAGCGGCCTGGTTGTCCGTGACGAGAATTTTAACCGTCCCTTCGTTGCCGATGGTCTTGATCAGTTCGCCAATCGCCTTGTTCGGAATGGTCCATTCGCCTTCGGCGCTTTTAAGGAATTCAACTTCTTGTTCGTGAAAGGCCATGCGTCGCCCATCGGTGGCCACAACGGTCATCTTGCCGTCGCGAAAGCTGAAATGAACGCCGTTGAGAATGTAGCGGCTTTCGTCGTTCGAAGCGGCGTAGCAGGTGAGCGACACCATTTCTTTGAACACGTTCTGTTCCAAAGAATAGCTCTTGCCACCCTGAAATTTCGGCAGCGGGGGAAATTCTTCCTCGGACAATCCGTTGATTTTGAAAACCGAGGTGCCGCACTTGATTGTCGCGATATCTTTTTCATCCGAGTCAATTTCGATCTCATTGTCGGGCAACTCGCGGAAAATGCTGAAAATCTTGCGCGCCGGCAGCGTCGTGCCTCCTTCGCGGGCGACTTTGACTTCGACGCTGGTTTTGACGGTCACTTCCAAATCGGTCGCGGTGAGCGTCAGGCTGTTCTTCTCGGCCTTGAAGTGAATGTTGTAAAGGATGGGCAAGGTGGTTCGGTTGCCGACGATGGATTGCACCTTTTGCAGCCCATTGAGAATGACGTCCTTGTTTACTGTGATCTTCATGCGCGCTCCCTTTCAGGCTTTTGAACAGGCGTGTTAATAGGGAAAATTTAACCCGTTGACCAGACTCTTATTATTATCACCTGTGGACATCTGGAACAAGTCACTTCGCTCAGCCGTGATGCGTGCGAAAGCCTTCTCTTTCGTGTGGATGGCGCTGGTGACAAGTTCGCTCAACTCGGCCGAGCTGTTGAAAAAGCCAAGTTGTTTGCGGTGGCACAAGAACTTGAGGGGGTAAGGCACAGGTAATCCACAGGGCCAGGCCGGAGGGTTCAGGCCTTCTTGTTCAGCCGTTGCTGGATGACCAGCATGGATTGGCGGAGCTGAGGGTCGGCCTTGAGCCGGTCTTCGACGAGGCGGCAGGCGTGAATGACGGTGGCGTGGTTGCGGTTGAAGGCTGAGCCGATGGAGGGCAAGGAGTGTTTGGTGAGGTCGCGGCAGAGGTACATGGCCACTTGCCTCGGGAAGGCGATGGCCTGGGGCCGGCGGTTGCTCGTCATGTCGCCCATGCGGATGTCGTAGTAGTCGGCGACGAGTTTCTGGATTTCCTCGATCGTCAACTCGTCCTGCTTTTCCTGGTCGAGTGTGTCGCGCAGCAGATATTCCAACGTTGGCTGGTTCATCGGCTTGCCGGTGAGCGAGGAATAGGAGACCACGCGAATCAGCGCGCCTTCGAGCCGGCGGATGTTGGAGCGAATGTTCTCGGCGATGAAATTGACGGTCTCTTCCTCGACATCCAATTTCAGCTCGTCCCGCTTTTTTCGGAGAATGGCGATGCGCGTTTCCACGTCGGGCGCTTCCAATTCCGTCACGAGACCCCATTCAAAACGCGAAACCAGTCGGTGTTCGAGTCCGGGGATTTCGCTCGCGGGCCGGTCGCACGTCATGACGATTTGCTTGTGGCCGTCGAAGAGGGCGTTGAACGTGTGGAAGAATTCTTCCTGCATGCGTTCTTTGCCGCCGAGGAATTGGATGTCGTCAATCATCAGCACATCCACGCCGCGATATTTCTTACGAAATTGTATCAGGCCCTTTTTCTGGAGGGCATCAATGTATTCGTTGGTGAACGTTTCGCAGGAGACGTAGCAAACGGCGCTCTTGTTCTGGCCGGCCACATAGTGCCCGATCGCCTGCATCAAGTGAGTTTTGCCCAACCCGACGCCGCCGTAGATGAAGAGCGGGTTGTAGGCCTTCGCCGGAGACTGCGCCACGGCGAGCGAGGCCGCGTGCGAAAAATTATTTGAAGAGCCAACGACGAACGTGTCGAACGTGTATTTCGCGTTCAGAGGAAGACCGGGGCTCTTCGTCGCGGGCCTTTCGCGATGCTCCGGCGCGCGCGGGGCGACAGCCGGTGCGGGTTCGTCCACCGTGGTGTCTTTGGCCGACCGCGTGACCGAGAAGGAGATGATCAGCGGCCGGCCTGTCACCGACTGGACCGCGTTTTGAATCAGCGGCAGATAATTTTCTTCCAGCCACGACTGATAAAAATTATTCGCCACACCGAGGACGAGCTTGTCGTCGGTGAGTTCCTTAGCTTCGATCACCGAAATCCAGCGGTCGAAAATATCTTTGGACAATGCGCCGCGCAAATGCGCGCATGCCCGACCCCAAATAGAAGACGCGTTCATCAAAAATCTGCCTTTAACATCCCCGGCAAGCGCGTCAGCAGAAAGTCAACACCCGCGGCGCAACCAACCCCTTGGACCCCGCCGCAATCCCCCCCAACACCCCAAACCCAAATCGCACCCAAACGGCCTAAATCGTTACAAATAAATTGCTTCGCAACCTGTTGACCCGCGCGTTGTTAACAGCTTATTAACAGCGCGTTCTGCCTTTTCGTCTGCCTTTGACGGGCCAGAACCTAGAAACGGAACCGGCCTCCAACAAGAGAAAATTAGGACGAAGGAAAACTATTTTTGATTCCACTACTTGTAGTGGAGCGACACAGAAAAACCACAACCAATAGCATGATGGGGCAACTCTCTGTAGAGACGACCTTTACGACTGAACGAGGAGAACTTTGCGCGAAAATTCCTCGAAAATCCCCACAAAATACGGCCATATTTGTGCAACTCGAAATCAACCCCCACATGAACGCCAAACGATTAACACACCCGCTTCTGATCATTGGTTCGCCGGGCGCTGCGCCAGATATCCGCTATGCCACCGGCTTTGTCACGCTGGATCCGGTGGTGTATCTGCGGCATAAAAAAAAGAACTACCTCGTCGTGCCCGTGCTGGAGTTGGGACGCGCCCAAAATGAAGCGCCCCAAAGCATCGTCCTCACACCTCAAGATTTGCAGATCAGTCCGGAGGAGCGCGGCCAGGTCTCCGCATGGGCTGTGGGGTTGCTCCGACATCTGAGCATTAACGCCATTCAAGCGGGACCACAAATCCCTGCGGGCGCCGTGCGCGCCATCGAACAACGCGGCGTCCGCGTCGAGTTGTCCAACCAACCTCCATTTCCTGAACGCGCGATCAAGAAGAAGGAAGAACTGATCAAACTTGCCGAAGCCCAAACCGCCGCCGTGGCGGCAATGCGCGCTGCCGTGTGCGCGATTCGCGATGCGCTCATCGCGCGCGACGGACGCCTTATGCGGCGCGGAAAAGCGCTCACGTCGGAACGGGTTCGAGAACTCGTGGACCTCGCCTTGCTCAAACATGGATGTATGGCGCGCGACACGATCATCGCGGGCGGACGGCAGGGCGCCGATCCGCACGACCGCGGACGCGGTCCGCTGCGCGCCGGGCAGACCATCGTGCTCGATATTTTTCCGCAGCACAAAACGACCGGCTATTGGGGCGACATTACGCGCACCGTGATCAAAGGAACGCCGACCCCAACGCAAGAGGCGATGTATCGCGCCGTGTTCGCCGCTCAGCGCGACGCGTTGGCGATGGCTAAGCCCGGCATGCCCGTTCGCCGCATTCACGAGCACGTCACAAAAACTTTTGCGGATCGCGGATTCAAAACGGAAGTGAAGGAGGGAGTCGCGCGCGGATTTTTTCACGGCACCGGACACGGCGTCGGTTTGGAAATTCACGAAGCGCCCTCCATCAGTCTCAACGACGCCGTGCTTCGCGAAGGCCATGTCGTGACCATTGAACCGGGCCTGTACGATCCCGAACACGGCGGCGTTCGCATCGAAGACACCGTGATCATCACCCGTTCCGGTTGCCGTCCGCTGGCGACCTTTCCCAAAACGTTCCGGCTCCCGTGATCGCGGGACTTTTCATTTTCATCGCGCTGTGGCTGATCCTGCTGTGGTTTGAACAGATCAGCGTGTACAAACCGGAAGTGGGCGATCCCGCGCCGTTGGAATCCGCAACGATCGAGGTCGAGGAAGTTTCGTTCATCGCTGAAGACGGCGTGCTGCTGCACGGGTGGTGGATTCCCGCGAAGGACGCGAAAGGCACCATGCTCTACTGCCACGGGAATGCGCAGAACCTCGGCGCGCGGCACTACGTTTGCGAAGCGCTGCACGAACTGGGTGTGAATGTTTTCATCTTCGATTATCGCGGCTACGGAAAAGCCGAGGCCGGCCATCCGAACGCGGGACCTATCGCGACGCGCGCGCGGCGTATGAATTTGTTCGCGTGAAACATGACGACAGCGACCACCCGCCGGTCGTCATCTATGGCGCGTCTCTCGGCGGCGCGATCGCCGCTCAACTTGCGCTCGAAAAACCCTCGCGTGGCCTCATTCTCGAAAACACTTTCACCTCCGTGCCCGACATGGGCGAACGAATTTATCCGTGGCTGCCGATCCGGCTGTTCGGGCGAATCCGCTATAACACGCGCGCGAAAATTTCGCGCATCGGCGTTCCCCTCCTGATCGCGCACACGCGCGAAGACGGACTCGTGCCCTACGACATGGGCGAAGCGCTGTTCAAATCGGCTCGGCACCCGAAAACCTTTTTGCAAATGAGGGGTCCGCACGGCGAAGGCACTTGGGCGGAGAACCCCGCGCTGCTTCGAGAAATTGCTGCCTTTGTAGGAAAAGTCCTGCAATAAAATCCACCGCCCATCCGTTCTCCATCTCGTGAGCCAACCCATGAAGCTCACAACAGGAGAATAACAATGAACAAACGGTTAATAGCAGTATGTGCAGCCGCCGGCCTCACTTTGGCCTCCGCGGCTTGGGCAGAGCGAGGTGACGGACCCCGGGCGGATTGGAAGAGGCCCGGCAATCAACCCGGCGGGCCGCCGGAAGGCGGACTGATCGGCATGGTGCTCGATCACCCGGATGCCGCCAAGCAGGCGGGTGTCACGGAAGAGCAAATGGCCGAGCTAAAGAAAATTCGCGCCGCCGGAGAAAAAGCCGGCATTCAACTCCGCAGCAACGTTGACCTCGCGCGACAGGAAGTGCGAACGCTCATGGATGCGGACACCGTGGACAAGAAGGCCGTCATGGAAGCCGTTGAAAAAGGCGGACAAGCCATGACCGAACTTCGCAAAGCGGAAATCGGACAAGCCATCGAAGCGCGCGCCCTCCTCGGCAAAGACACTGTGGCCAAGCTGCGCGAAGCCCTGCGCAAAGAGATGCGAGCTGATCGCCGCGACCGCGGTCAGGAGAAGGGCGAGGATCGCCACGGCCACCACGACAAAGACTGACGCAAAATCCGAAACAAGATAGCAAAATAGAAATTCATCAGGCGCGATGCGTTGCCCCGCACCGCGCCTGATTTTTTCCAGCGCAGCGCTGTGACTAGCCGGCAGCGGTCGCTCGAATTCACGATGTCGCGCCCCGCCCAGTAACTCGCTGCTCGCTTTTAGTAGGTCATCTTATTTTGTACGATCGTACGAAAAAAGATGAGTGGCACAGTTGGAGTGGTTCATGGCGCGGAGGGAGTGTCGGGGCTGGTCGCAGTGAATGGGTGAAAGCGAAGATGGGTGGAGCGGGGAAGGCGGACGGAGTGGATGGGTATGGGGGTGGCGCCGGGATTAGGCGTCGCGTTCGATGTCGGCGCCGAGGGCGCGGAGGCGGGTGACGACGTCTTCGTATCCGCGATCTATCATTTCAGCGTTGTCAATGATGCTGCGGCCTATGGAGCAGAGGGCGGCGATGAGGAGCGCCATCCCGGCTCGGATGTCCGGGCTGGTCATGTGGATGGCGTGGAGGCGGCTCGGACCTTGAACGACTACGCGGTGGGGATCGCATTGAACAATGTGCGCGCCCATCTCGATGAGGCGGTCCACGAAATACATGCGGCTTTCAAACATTTTCTCGAAGAAGAGCGCGCTGCCCCGGGCCTGGGTCGCAAGGACGATGGCGACGCTCATGAGGTCGGAGGGAAAGGCGGGCCATGCGCCGTCTTCGATTTTCGGGATGGCGGAGCCAACGTCGCGGCGAATGCGCAGCGTGCGCGTTCCAACGCCAAGTTGTTTGAAGGTCCGGTTGACGACGCGCTGCGCGTCGAAGCGGTCTTCGACTTCGGGAATGTCGAGCGCGCCGCCAGTCGCGGCGGCGGCGGCGAGGTAGCTGCCGAGTTCGATGTAGTCGGGACCGATGGCGTGTTCCGCGCCGCGAAGCTCCGTCGCGCCGGTGATGCGAATTCGGTTGGTGCCGATGCCGTCGAGTTGCGCGCCCATTTTTGAAAGGAGCAGGGCGAGGTCCTGCACATGGGGTTCGCAGGCGGCGTTGAAAATGACGGATTCGCCGGGGGCGAGCGCGGCGGCCATGAGGATGTTTTCCGTCGCGGTGACGCTGGCCTCGTCGAGGAGGATATCCGCGGCGGCGAGGGATCGGCGGCGAAAGGAATAGGAGTCGCCGAATTCGGTTGCGATGCCGAGGGATCGGAACCCCTGAATGTGCGTGTCAATCCGGCGGCGCCCGATGCCGTCGCCGCCGGGCGGGAAGAGCAGGGCGCGGCCGTGGCGGGCGGCGAGCGGGCCTGCGAGGAGGATGGAGGCGCGGACGCGGCGGCAGAGTTCCCGGTCGAGTTTTCGGTTGCGCAGCGACTTGGCGCAGAGGGTGACGGAGCGACCATGGCGGGAGATGGAGACGTTGAGTTGATCGAGCAGGAGCAGCATCACCTCGACATCTTGAATGAGCGGAAGGTTGTGGAGCGTGACCGGCTCGTCGGTGAGGACGCACGCGGCGAGCATGGGGAGGGCGGCGTTCTTGTTGCCTGTGGGCGTGAATGTTCCGCGAAGCGGGCGGCGTCCGGTTATCAGGAAGCGGCTCATGTCGGCGAGAGGCTACTCAACCGTGACGCTTTTGGCGAGGTTCCTCGGCTTGTCAATGTCGGTGCCGCGCGCGTGGGCGGCGTAATAGGCCAGAAGTTGAAGGGCAACGATGTTGACGATGGGGGAGAAGCAGTCGCGCGCGGCGGGGACGTAGATGATGTCCTCGGCGATGGCGCGCATATTCGCGTCGTCGTCGGTGGCGAGGGCGATGATGCGTCCGTGGCGGGCCTGCAGTTCCTTCATGTTCGAAATCATCTTCTCATAAACTTCATCGGCGGTTTTGGTGCAGATGCAGATGACCGGGAGGTATTCGTTGATGAGGGCGATGGGGCCGTGTTTCATTTCGCCGGCGGCATAGCCTTCGGCGTGTTGATACGAAATTTCCTTGTTCTTCAGCGCGCCTTCGAGGGCGGTGGGATAGTTGAATTTGCGCCCGAGATAGAGCGAACTGGGCCCGTCGTGGTGCTTGCCGGCGATGGCTTTGATGTGCTCTTTGCGGTCGAGCACATAGACGATGGCGTCGGGCACGGCGCGCAGGTCGCGGACAAGGTCCAGTTCCTCGCTGGGCGAAATATCGCCGCGGGCGCGTCCGACGGCGATGGCGAGGAGCGCGAAGGCCATGAGTTGGGCGGTGTAGGCTTTGGTGGAGGCGACGCCGATTTCCGGTCCGGCTTCGGTGAAGAATACGGCGTCGCTTTCGCGCGTGAGTGTGCTGCCGGGCGCGTTGCAAATGGCCAGGGTTTTGCAGCCCCGCTTTTTCGCTGCGCGAACGGCGGCGAGCGTGTCCGCCGTTTCGCCAGATTGTGAGACGGAGATGATCAGGGTGCGGGGGTCAAGCTTCGCGTCGCGATAGCGGAATTCGCTGGCGAGATCGGTTTCCACGGCGAGGCCGGTGAGGCTTTCGAGGAGGATTTTTCCATACATGCCCGCGTGATAGGCGGTGCCGCAGGAGGTGATGAGGACGCGGTCGAGTTTTTGAATGTCACCGAGCGGCAGGTCGAAGTCGCGCAGCGAGACGCGATTGTCCGGCGAGACGTGCCGGGCGAGGAGGTTGCGAAGGACGCGGGGCTGCTCGTGGATTTCCTTGAGCATGAAGGTTTCAAAACCCGCGCGTTCGGCGGCTTCGGCGTTGAGGGTGACGGGCACAGCGTCGCGCGTGACGGTGGCGCCGTCCGGGCGGATGACGGAGACGCCGGAGGGTTGAAGACAGGCGATGTCGCCATCTTCGAGATAGATGACGCTTTGGATGCGGCCGAGGATGGCGGGCACGTCGCTGGCGATGAAGAATTCTTCATCGCCGATGCCGACGATCAACGGGCTTCCGTGCCGCGCCGCATAGACGGCGTTGGGATTGTCTGTGGAGAGGATGCCGAGGGCGTAGGCGCCGCGCGCTTGTTGGAGGGCGCGACGGATGGCTTCGAGCAAATTTTTTGCGCCGTGATCGAGTTCGTAGGCGATGAGGTGCGGAATGACTTCCGTATCCGTTTGCGACAGAAATTTTGAGCCGGTCGATTCGAGCTTCTGCCGCAATTCGAGATAATTTTCGATGATGCCGTTGTGGACGACGGCGATATGTTTTTTCCCATCGAGGTGAGGATGCGCGTTGATTTCGGAGGGCTCGCCGTGCGTGGCCCATCGGGTGTGGCCGATGCCGGGATGGCCGGAGATGGGCGAGCGGTGGAGGCGGTCTTCCAGCGCGGAGAGCCGCCCGGTGCTTTTCTGGACGGCGATTTGGCCGTTTCGGATGATGGCCACACCCGCCGAGTCGTAGCCTCGATATTCAAGTCGTTTCAGGCCGTCCAGCAGCAGCGGGACGGCTTCCTGTTTGCCGACGTAGCCAACGATTCCACACATGAGATATTTCCTGTTGCAGATTACGCGGGGCGGGCGCGGAAAAAAGAAAAAAGAAGGGAGATGAAGGGACGCGCTCTTTCGGGCCAATAAAAAACCCCGCCCGGTCAGGGCGGGGTCTTTTCCAAAGGATCAGGCTTCTACGGACGGAGAATCGGATACACGCCGGCGTTCGTCGCGGCGCTGTTATCGAAGAGGTTGGTGAAGTTGTCCACTTTCAGCGAGTCGGCGAGAAGCGCATAGGCGCTGCCGCCCTTGGTCACGAATACGAACGCCTTGTTGCCGAAGGGCTCTTCAAATCCGGAATCGCCGATTTTCGGCTTGCCGTTAGCGACGGTCGGCTGGGAGAGGTCGGTGATGCTGATGTTGCGGGTGAAGATGAAGGGGATGTCTTCCGCGGACTTGTCTGTGACGTTCGCGGTGATGCACCAAGCGTTGTTCTCGGGTTTGAAGTTGTTCGGGTCCTTGCCCTTGGCCGCGGGGACGCCCGGCGCCGCGAAAAAGCTGAACGAGACGTTCATGATTTCCGAGGTGACCACGTTTTTGAAGTAGGAGGTGGATTCCGTGTAGCCGGTGGAGGAGCCGTATTTCGGAAAAGTGATGGACGTCGAGATGTAGGCGGCGTCCGAAATTTCCTTGGCGAAAATGGACTGGTACATGCTTCGGGCATTTGAGGCGAGGCCCATGGCCTTGCCTCGCAGGAGCGCCTGCGTGACGGCGGGGGTGAGGACGGCGGCCAGAATGGCGATGATGGCGATAACCACGAGCAGCTCGATTAGAGTGAAGCCACGCGTGATCTTTCGAATGAGCTTTGACATGTTCTTCTCCTGATGCTTGCCCGGCGGGACACGGACATTCTTCCCCGCTCCGACGAACATTTCTACCCTGTCATCCCCGTGCCGTCAACTTTCTTGCTCCGCCCTTTTGGGCAGGTCACTATGGCCCGTCCGATGAGAACCGCCGATTTCGACTATCACCTGCCCTCGGAACTGATCGCGCAGACGCCCGCCGCCCGGCGAGATCGGTCCCGAATGATGGTGCTGCATCGGGCCGGCGGACAGGTGGAACACCGGCAGTTTGAGGACTTTCCCGAATATCTGGACGCCGGCGACGCGCTGGTTCTGAATAATACAAAGGTCATTCCGGCGCGTCTCCACGGGCGAAAAGAAAAGACGGGTGGCGGGGTCGAGGTGTTCCTGCTCGAGGATCTTGGCGGCGGGAATTGGGATGTGCTTTTGCGGGCGCGGCGGCGGCCCAAACCGGAAGATCGGTTGATTTTCGCGGATGGACGCGCCGTGGTTCGGTTGGTGGAGGAGCGAGAGTTGGGCCGGGCTATTGTTTCGATCGAGAGCGATGGTCCTGTGATCGAACTGGCCGAGAAGTTCGGCGAGGTGCCCCTTCCTCCATACATAAGGAGAGGGGCGGAAGGGGCGCCGGGCGACTCGGGGGCGGATCGTGAGAGGTATCAAACGATTTATGCGCGGGAGCACGGGGCGGTGGCGGCGCCGACGGCGGGGCTGCATTTCACGCCGGAGATTTTCCAACGATTGGAAAAAAGGGGCGTGCGGCGGGCGGAAGTTACACTGCACGTCGGACTCGGAACCTTTCGCCCGGTGACGGCGGAGAATGTGGACGATCATCGGATGGAGGAGGAGCGCTTCACGGTTTCGGAAGAGGCGGCGGCGATCGCTCGAGCGGCGCGCCGCGTGGTGGCCGTCGGCAGCACAACGGTGCGGACGCTGGAGCATGTGGCCGCCGCGCGGGGGCGCGTGGAGGCGATGAGCGGAAGGAGCGATTTGTTCATTCGACCGCCGTTCGAGTTCCGCGTGGTCGGCGCGATGTTGACGAATTTTCATCTGCCGAAATCCACGTTGCTGATGATGGTTTCGGCGCTGGCCGGGCGCGAGTTCGTCCTGCGCGCCTATGAGGAGGCGGTTCGCGAAAAATACCGGTTTTTCAGCTACGGCGACTGCATGTTGATTTTGTGACTGCGGCCGGTCAGCGCCGCCAGAAACGGGGCATGAGCATGACGAGCATCGTGTAGAATTCGAGGCGGCCCATGAGCATGCAGAGCGTGAGGATGAGTTTGCCGCCCGCGTGAACGCCGCCGTAGTTGGCCTGTGGGCCGACGGAACCGAGGCCCGGGCCGACGTTGCCGAGCGCGGCGGCGACAGAAGAAACGGCGGTTTTCATGTCGGGCACGAAGATCATCATGCTCGCGGCGGCGATGGTGAAGACCATGGCGTAGATCATGCAGAACGCGCCGATCATCGAGACCACGTCGGGTTCCACGAGTTGACGTCCGATTTTTACGTGATAGACGGCTTGCGGCTGGATGAAGAGTTTCAGCTCCCGCGCGGCTTGTTTGAAGAGCACCAACACGCGAACGACTTTCAAGCCGCCGGAGGTGGAGCCGGCGCTTCCACCGACGACCATGAGCAGCAGCAGAACATATTGCGAGAGGGCGGGCCATCGCGCGAAGTCATCCGTGCCGAAGCCGGTGGTGGTGATGATGGAGACAATGGAGAAGAGGATGCCGCGGGGGCCGGTGTTCGGTTCGTGGAAAGCCGCGGGGCCGAGGTTGAGGGCGATCGCGACAAAGGCGGCGAAGATGATGAGGAGATACACGCGAAATTCGGAGTTGCGGAGATGGGCCGACCAGTCGCCGCGGAGGAAGCGCCAGTGCAGGGCGAAGTTCGCGCCGCCGAGCAGCATGAAAAGGATGAGCACCCATTCGATCGCGGGGCTGTGGAACGCGGCGACGCTCGCGGTGCGGGTGGAGAATCCGCCGGTGGCGATGGCGGCGAATGCGTGGCACACCGAGTCGAACCAGCCCATGCCGCACGCCTTCAGCGCGAGAATGTTCAGGACGTTCAAGCCGACGTAAATGCCCCAAAGCAGTTTTGCCGTGCCGGCGATACGGGGCGTGAGGCGGTCTTTGGAGGGGCCGGTGGCTTCGGCGCGATAGATCTGCATTCCGCCGGAGCCGAGGAGGGGCAGAATCGCCACGCACAAAACCAGGATGCCCATGCCGCCGAGAAAGTTGGTCACCGCGCGCCAGAGCAAAATGCCGCGCGGCATTTCTTCGAGGTTGGTCATGACGGATGCGCCGGTGGTGGTGAAGCCGGAAGCCGATTCGAACCACGCGCCGGGAAAATCGGGGATGGTCTTGGTCATTAAAAAGGGGAGCGCGCCGAGAAGTGTGCTCAAGAGCCAGCCGAAGGTGACGACGCCGATGCCGTCGCGCCGCGTCAAATCCACCGCGCCGCGCGTGGTGGCCCAGAGCACGATGCCCAGCAGAATCGCCGCGCCCGCCGAATAGAAGAATCCAAATTGCGACGAGGAGGCGTCGCCATCGAGATAGCCGACGCCCCAACAGACGAGCATGGAGGCGCCGAGGACGAGAGGCAGAAAGGAAATCAGATGAAAAACGCCACGAAAATTCACGGTGCGCTTAACCCTTGAACAGGCTTTCGATTCGACTCACGGCGCTCGGAACGGCGAAGAGAATCAGCCGGTCCCCCGCGCGCAGGACCAGGTCGCCCGTAGGCGGCGTCACGGTTTCGCCGCGCAGCACGGTGGCGATGATGACGCCGTCGGGGATGCGAAGCGCGCGGATAGGTTTGTCGGTCCAGCGATGGTCTTCGGTCAACGCGACATCGAGCAATTCGCCGGGCAGTTTGTGCAACAGCGCCGCGGCCTTGACGTTCTTGCCGCGGACGAAGTGAAGGATGGCGTTGATCATGGATAGGTGAGAGCTGACCGCGCGGTCCAGGAGGCTCAAGCTGCCGATGAGCGGCACATATTCCGGCTTCGACACCTGCGCCAGCGTGAAGGAGGCGCCCGCGCGTTCGGCGAGCAGGCAGATCATGATGTTGTTTTCTTCGTCGCCCGTAGTCGCTGCGAAGGCGCAGCCGCGGAGGTTCCCGGCGTTTTCGAGCGTTGCGGAATCGAGCGCGTCGCCGTTGATGACCAGCGCGTGATCGAGGCGGAGCGAGCATTCCTTCGCGCGCTCCTTGTCCCGTTCGATCAGCACGACCGGCGTGCCGGTTTTTTCCATGCGGAGGGCGAGTTGCAGGCCGAGGTCTCCGCCGCCGGAGATGATGACCTTCTCGAAGCGTTCGTGTTCGGGGCTGGCCCACTCCAGAAAGGCGTTCACGTCGGCGTGTTCGCCGCAGAAGTAGATGTCGTCGCCGATGAGCAACTGGGTGTCGCCTTTGGGAATCAGGAGATCGTCGCCGCGCATCAGGCCGATGAAGCGGATGCGTTGGAGCAGTTCGGGACGCGGAAAATTTTTCAGCGATTGCATGACCAGCGGGCTGTCCATGTGCACTTTGATGCCGACGGCGAGCGCGCGGCTTTCGAGCAGGTCCACGGCTTCGAGCGTGCCGGGCATGCGAAGGATGGTAAAAATTTCGTCCGCGCACTCTTCTTTTTGGCTGATGACCAGGTCGAGGCCCATTTTGCCGAGGTCGAATTTTTTGTTGGCGTGGAGATAGTCCAGATTCGAGACGCGCGCGATTTTGTGCGGCACATCGGCGGCGTGCGCGAACGCGCAGGCCAGAATGTTCACCTCGTCGCTATCGGTGACCGCCACGAGCAGATCGGTGTTCAGCAGTCCGGCGCGCTCGAGGACGCGCGGGCTGGAGCCTTCGCCCGGAATCGTTTGGATGTCGAATTGAGCCGAAATTTCGTTCAGGACCGCTTCGTTCCGATCCACAATCACGATATCGTGGCGCTCCTCGCTCAACTTGCTGGCGAGATGGCGACCCGCGTTGCCGGCACCTATAATGAGAATCCGCATCTGCATTCACCCGTCAGTAGGCGCAAACCTGCAATGCTGCAATATCACTCCGTCCGCATCAACTCGTAAGAGGATGTAAAAAGGGCAATGTTTCACAACCAACTTAATGTGAACACGTTGCAACGCTTTTGCGCCGATCGAAGAAGCGGGCCAAGAAGGGATCAAAGGGGTTCAAGGGCGCATTTCGGGCGCAAGGTTGGGAGAGGTTCTCCCCCAAAAGATTCGATGTTGCTTGCGGTCGAGTTCCAGCTCCGTTAGTCTGGGCTGTTGACGATCAGCCAATGTACGCCGCGAGGTTAGTCCTTAATTCGGCGCTGTTGGTGGTCTTTCAAGGAGTGTGATCATGAAGTTCGTGTCTCGATTTGCCGGCAGCATCGTCCTGATGTCCGGCCTTTCCGCCAGCCTCTCCAGCGCGCAAACGATTTATTTGAATGCGGGGGCGATTGATACTTCCAAGCCGGCGCCTGCGCAGCGTGCCGCGGTGGGCGCGGCGGGCGATCAGTTGCAACTGGTTCAATTTGACGGACCGATTCAGCCGGAGTGGGTGGAGCAACTTCGGGCGGCGGGCTATCGGATTGTGGATTTTGTTCCGGACAACACCTACATCGTTTATGGCGGCGCGGGTGCCCGGCAGAAGCTTCGCGCGGGATTGCCGCACGTGAACTGGCAGGGCGCTTTTCTGCCATCGGACAAGATCAACCCCCGGGCGCGCGCGGAGACGATCGCGCAGCGGCGCCTTGCGGCGGCGGACTATGGCCAGTGGATCGCCGTTCAGTTGGTGCGGGATTCGGCGGCGAACGGAGAGACGTTGGCGATGATCGCATCGCTCGGTTCTGTGCGCAGCGTCGCGACGAATGAAGTGTTGGGATTTGTGAACGTTATTGCCGCGCTGCCCGCGGACCAGCTTGAGGCGCTTGCGACGAGGCCGGACGTTTTGAACATCAACACATATGAATTTCCAAAGCGGCGCGGCGAGCGACAGGGGCAGATCGTCGCGGGCAATCTGAATGTGGCGGGCAGCCAGCCGACGGGTCCGGGCTATTTGAATTGGCTGACCAACACGATCGGTTTCTCGCAGGCGCAGTTTGATTCCTCGGGCTTCATTGTGGACATTGCGGATGACGGATGGGACCGGGGCGTTGCGGCGAGTCCCGCGAATCCGGAATTTCGAAAAGCGGGAATCGAGGCCAACGCCAGCCGTTTGAAGTATTCGCGGCGCGGCGCCAATTTGTCCGCGACCGGTTCGTCGGGCGTGGACGGCCATGGCAACATCAACGTCAGCATTGTGGGCGGCTTCAATGACCGGGCGGGCGCGCCCTATGTGGACACCAACGGGTATCACCGGGGCCTCGGCATCAACCCGTTTGCGAACATGGGCAACACGAAGGTTTTCGCCGATGGCGGGAGCTGGGATGTGACGGACCCGCAGGAAGCGGCGTTTATTTCGAGCAACTACGCCAGCGGCGTCCGAATCAGCTCGGATAGCTGGGGCAGCACGGGCGATGGGTCCTATGATGTTTCGTCGCAAAATTATGACCAGTGGACCCGCGACTCACAGCCGAGCGTGAGCGGCAATCAGCAGGTGTTATATGTTTTCGCGGCGGGCAACGATGGGCCGGGCGCCAAGACCATCGGGCCGCCGGGGTCCGGGAAGAACATCGTCTCCGTCGGCGCGGCCGAAAATTACAACATGTTCGGCACGGACGGCTGCAGCACACCCAATTCCGGCGCGGACAACGCCAACGACATCATTGATTTCTCCAGTCGCGGTCCCTGCAAAGACAGCCGTGTAAAGCCCGACATCGTCGCGCCCGGAACGCACATTGCGGGCGCGGCGAGTTTTGCCGCCGGCTATACGGGCGACGGCGTCTGCGACAAATACCAACCGGTCGGCCAGACCAACTATGCCGCATCGAGCGGCACCAGCCATTCGACGCCCGCCGTCGCGGGCGGCGCCTCCTTGGTCTATCAACACTTCATCAACAAATCCTGGGGCGCGCCGAGCCCGGCGATGGTGAAGGCGTATCTGATGAACACCACGCGCTACATGACGGGCGTGGATGCGAACGACACCCTGCCCTCCAACAATCAGGGCATGGGCATGATGCACCTCGGGCGCGCGTTCGACAGCGTTCCCCGCATCCTGCGCGATCAATTGACGAACGACCTCTTCACCGCCAGCGGTCAATCGCGCACGTTCTATGCGACCGTCTCCAGCGCGACCAATCCCGTTCGTGTCACGCTCGGCTGGACCGACGCGCCGGGATCGCTCTCCGGCAACGCCTACAAGAACAACCTCAATCTTGAAGTCACCGTTGGCGCGACCACTTACAAAGGAAACGTTTTCAACAAAGGCGTTTCGACCTCCGGCGGATCCGCCGATGTGCGCAACAACGTGGAAAGCGTGTTCCTGCCCGCCGGCACGACGGGCATGGTCACCATCGTCGTCACCGCGGCGAACATCAACTCCGATGGCGTGCCGAACTACGGCGGGTCGCTCGATCAGGACTTCGCCCTCGCGGCCTACAACGCCACGGAATTCGTCCCGACCAACGTGCCTCCCGTTCTGGCGCCCATCGGCGACCGCACCGTCGTCACCAACGCGTTGCTTCAGTTCACGGTCTCCGCAAGCGACCCGATTGACGGCGACACCATTGCCCTGCGCGCAACCGGCGTGCCCGGATGGGCGACGTTCGCCGGCGCGACGAACGCGGCCACGGCCAGCAGCACGTTCTCCGGCACCGCGCCGGGCTCGCCCGGCACGTATAACGTGACCTTCTCTGCGGCGGATAAGGATGGCACCAACTCCGAAACCATCGTCATCACCGTCACCGATGTCGCGTGCTACCCGACCAATCTGCTGTCCGAAAACTTTGATGCGTCCGCAAGCGTCCCGACGGGTTGGGTCAACACCTCCACCGCCAACGACACCAGCGCGACGCACTATCAGAGCGCGCCCAAGTGCCGCTCGTTCGGCTCAGGCGCATCGCTCGAAACCCCGCCCGTCAGCTATCCGACGCAGATCGTGTTCTTCGTGGATGCCAGTTCTGGCGGCAACGGAAAATCCGGATTGCTGGAATATAAAATCGGAGCAGGTTCGTGGACCAGTGTCGGATCCTTCATTGCCAGCACATAGGGAGGTACCGTCACGTTCGATCTGACCAGCAGCCCGGATCTGTCCGATGCCGAAGATGTCGCCTTCCGCTTCAGCTCCAGCTTCAACACTTGGTATCTCGACGACGTCGTCATCTACGGCCTCTCCTGCGCCGGCGGCGGAGGCGGCGGTGGACCCACGAATACGCCTCCCGCCATTTCTGTCGCGGGCGGAACAAACCAATCCGCCAGCGTCGGCTCCGAACTCAGCTTCACGGTCACCGCGAGCGATGCCGATGGCGACATGGTCACGCTCAAGACCAACTCCGCACCGGCGGGCGCCGTCTTCCCCACCGCAAACGGAATTGCGCCCGTGGAGAGCACGTTCACGTGGACGCCCTCGGCGACCGGCACCTATTCCGCCAGCTTCACGGTCAACGACGGCGCCATTACGATTACGCAGGGTGTCCGGATCACCGTCAGCACCGCCGTCGTGCCGCTCCTGCCGCCTGTCATTCAGGCCGCGAGCGGTGTGCAGGCTGACAGCTTCAATGCAAACTGGCTGGCGTCGTCCAACGCGACCGGCTATCGCCTCGACGTCAGCACCAACGCGACGTTCTCCGGCGGGGGTGGTGGAGTACTCCTCTCCGAAGATTTCGCGCTCTTCACTCCGGCAAATGGATCAACCGACATCAGCGCCAGCCTGGACTCTTATACCGATGTCTCCGGTTGGACCGGAGCAAAGGTCTACACGGACGGTGGACGCGCAAAACTCGGCAGCTCGTCCGCGCGCGGCGTTCTCACCACCCCAACAATTGACCTCTCCGGCAACGGCGGCGAGGCAACGCTGAAATTCGATCTCGGCCAATACGGCACGGATGTCGGCGCGGTTCAAATCATGCACGCACCGGACGGCTCGACCTTCACGCAGGTTGGCAGCGACATCACGCCCCCCGCATCCATGACGCTGCAGACGATTCAGATCACCGGCGGCGCCGCCTCATCAAAGATTCAATTCTACGCGAAGGGCCTCTCGAAAAATCGCTTCCTGCTCGACAATGTGCAGGTCGAATCCGGCAGCGGCTCTGCCAGCTACGTTCCCGGCTATGAAAATCGCGATGTCGGCAACGTCACATCTGCGGCCGTCACGGGCCTGACGGCGAACGTCACCTACTACTATCGCGCGCGCGCCTACAACGCGACATCGAACAGCGCGAACTCCGCGGTCACCAATGTCACCACCTCCGGCGGCGCGGATGTTCCGCCCGTCCTCAACCCCATCGGCAACAAGACCGTGACCGTCGGCAACCCGCTTGCCTTCGCCGTGACCGCAACACCGACCGATGGCGACCCCGTCACGCTCACCGCGAGCAACTTGCCCGGCGGCGCGACCTTCAGTTCCACCAACGAAAACGGCGCCTTCAGTTGGGCCAATCCGTCGCCCGTCGGAGCCTATTCCGTTTCGTTCCACGCAGCGGACAAAGACGGCACGGACAGTGAAACCATCACCATCACCGTGCAGGCCAGCGGCGGGGGCGGTTGCAGCAACCTCCTTTTCCAGGGCTTCGAATCGGGCGACAACTGGACGATCACCGTCGGCAGCAATCAGATATCCAGCGCTACCGGCGCAGCCGACACGCCCGCGAACCAGCGCATCCGCACCGGGAGCTATTCATGGCAGGTCAATAATGGAAATAGAACATTGGAACTTGCCCAAGTCTCCATCGCCAACTCCACGGGCCGCCAGGTCAGCGTCCGTCTCTCCAGCACATCAACCACCGGATCGAACGGCGCGGACGTCACCGACACCGTGAAGGTCTATCTCTCGCTGAACGGAGCGGCATTTTCTGGAACGCCCGACATCTCGGTCACGGGCAGCAATAACGTGCGCTATGGTTTCTGGGCGACGAACAAGGTTGTCACAACGGCAGGATCGCCCGTCAATGTGACTGCGCCCATCGGGAACGCCACGACCACGAACGGCGTTGCGAACCTGTTCATTAACATCCCCAACAGCGCGACGTCCATCGCCCTGCGCATCACCGCGCTCAACAATGCGTCGCAGGAATACTGGAACATTGACGATATCGCGCTCTGGGGCTGCACCGCCGGCGGGCCGTCCGGCACACCTCCGGTCATCAATCCGGTCACCAATCCGAGCGTCGTTGTCGGAGGCACGATTTCGCTCAACGTGAGCGCCACGCCGACCGATGGCGACGCCGTCACCCTCAGCGCGAGCAACCTGCCCGCCGGCGCGACCTTCGGGGCTACGAACGCCAACGGATCGTTCTCGTGGGCGAACGCCTCGCCGATCGGCGTGTACACCAGCTACTTCTATGCGACGGATAAAGACGGTGTCACTTCAACGAACGTGCTGCTCACCGTTCTGACCAACGACACCGACGCCGACGGCATTGACGACGCATGGGAAACGCAATTCTTCGGAAGTCTCACAAATGTCAACGCGACGTCCGATTGGGACGGCGACGGCTTCAAGGACCTCGACGAGTACTTCGCGGGCACCATCCCGACCAACAGCGCATCGCTGTTGATTCTCACGCGCGAATCCCTGGAGGTGAGCGGCCCCGGCGTTGTGATTCGCTGGCAGAGCGCGAGCAATCGCGTTTACAACGTTTCGCGCTCCACCAACGCGATGGAAGCCTTCTCGACGCTGGCGACGGGCCTGCTTTCAGCGCCGCCGGAAAACACCTACACCGACGCCGCGCCGCCCTCCGGCCAGGGCATCTATCGCATTGACCTGAATCATCCGTAGTGGAGGAAACAGCGGCGGGCTCGCGAATTCAGCGGGGATGGCCGCCGCTGGATTCGACGGAGAGATCGTCCGCCCAGATCGTGCGCGGCTGCGCTCCGCGCTTGTCCGCCATCAAAACCACGGAGACGGTCATGGAACGCGCATCAGACGGAACGCGAGTGGCCACGGCCAATTGCGTCCACAGGTTCGTTGACTTCGCCACCGATGGATAGGATTCGCTGAAAGTTGCCCGCGTGGGCGTGGGAGATTTTGCGGCTTCGTCGGCGAAGAAATCCACGCGCAGTTGCGTGATCGAGTCGGCCGCCGAGCCCGCCTGTCCGTTCGTATCCGCGCACACCCAGGCCTGCGCGCGGATTCGCGCGAGCGGCGCGCAGCGAATCGTTTGGCTGATCGAAGACCACGCCACGGCGTTTTCGTTTGTGTGACCCCAAATTTTCAGCGCCGCCGCGCGCGTTCCGGTGCGTGGCCATCCGCCATCGGCCTTGGCGAGAATTTCCCCTCCGCCCGCTCCTCCATGGAGTCCGCCTCCGATCGGCCCGCGCCACACCGTGGAGCCCGGCGACTCGAAGCCGGGGTCCGACAGATCGTTTGCACGGACCAACCCGGCGACGAGAATCAAAGCGCTGGCTATGAAAATCCGATACATGCGCAAAGCGCACCCTAGCGCGAACCGGACGCAATGTAAATCGGACTTATGGGGCGCCGCCGCGCAGACCTGTTGAGATTAGGCGGCCAATCGTGCAAGGTATCGGGTCCATGTCCGGTCCAATCCATCCTTTGAAAGGCTATGTGATCGCCTATCGAGCGCGCGTGGCGGCCGGATTCGCCTGCGTGGTCGGGGTCATCACCGGGAGCATGACGCTACCCTATATTCTCCGACGCGGCATAGACGACATGGGGCAGATCGCCAATGCCTGGCCCGGCGTGCTGCATTGGGCCGTCCTCTATTTCCTGATCGGTATGTTGACCATGGGGTTCGCCATCGGCATGCGCCGCCTGCTGTTAGGCGTGGCCAGCCGCGTCGAGAGCGATATCCGGCGCGATGTGTTCGCACATCTTACCACGCTGGACGCCGACTATTATCAAAAGGAGCGAACCGGCGATTTGATGACGAAGATGACCTCCGACCTTTCGGCCGTCAGCGACTTCATCGGCCAGGGGCTCCTGCAAGGATCGCGCATCGCGCTCGGCTTTCCGGCCGCGTTCGCGGTGATGCTTTCGATTGACGCAAAAATGACCGGGGCGCTGGCGGTGTTGATTCCGGTGATCAGCATCGTGTTCTTCATCCTCATCCGCTTGATTCGTCAGAACTACGATCGCGTGCAGGACCAATTTTCGCTCATCACCGCGTTCGCGCAGGAGAACTTCGCCGGGTTTCGCACCGTCAAGGGATTCGGCATGGAAGCCCGCCAGCGCGAGCAGTTTCGCAAACTAAACACGGAATATGTCCGACGCAACATGACGCTGGCGAAGATCGAAGAACCGGTTTGGCCCTTCATGATTTTCATGTTCGCCATTGCTCAGATTCTGCTGCTGTGGCTGGGCGGGCGCCGCATCGTGGCCGGCCACATGACGATCGGCGAGTTCGTCCAATTCCAGCAGAGCATGATGTTTCTGAACTGGCCGATGCTCGCGCTCGGCTGGACGGTCAATCTGCTCCAGCGCGGCCTGGCGAGCTGGACGCGAATCCGCACCATTCTCGACGCGCGCCCCGATGTTCGCGACGAGGCGCGCGCCGAAGATCGCGAGATGGTCGCGCGCGGCGCGATCGAATTCCGCGGCGTCGCCCTCGCGCGCGACGGACGCGAACTTCTGCGCGAGGTGAATCTCGTCATTCCCGAAGGCCAATGCCTGGCCATCACCGGGCCGACCGGCTCGGGCAAGAGCCTGCTCGTGTCCCTCGTGGCTCGACTTCGCGACCCGTCGTCGGGCGCGGTGTTGATCGGCGGAAGGGACACGCGGGAATACCCGCTCGCCGCGCTCCGTCGGGACATCGGCTTTGCGCCGCAGGAGCCGTTCCTCTTTTCCGACACCCTCGCGAACAACATCGCGCTCGGCCTTGCCGAAACGCGCGAGGCGGATGTCATCCGCGCGGCGGAGATCGCCTATTTGCAGGCCGATGTCCGGCAGTTTCCAGACCGCTATGAAACGGTGCTGGGCGAACGCGGCGTCACGCTTTCCGGCGGGCAGCGGCAACGCGCCGCGATCGGACGCGCCCTCGCGCGGAAGCCCAGCATCCTGATTCTCGACGATGTGCTTTCTGCGGTGGACACGCAGACGGAGTCGAAGATTCTCGAACGCCTTCTGCCCGAACTCAAGGGACGCACGACCATTTTCATCAGCCACCGCGTTTCCACCCTGCGCTGCGCGGACCGCATCGTCGTGATGGACGACGGCCGCATCGCGCAGGACGGCACGCACGAAGAATTGACGGCTCGGCCCGGCTACTATCGGGAGTTGGACGAGTTCCAACGATTGGAAGCCGGCTTGCAGGATGCGACGGGGGCGGACTGACATGGATACGCAGGAGCCAGAAGTCGCGCCCGGAAAATTGTTCGACGCCACGCTCCTCCGGCGGCTCCTCCACTACGCCCGACGCCATGCCGGACTCCTGGCGCTCTCCATGGCGCTCGTGGTTCCCATGGCCGTGCTCGCGAACTTTTTGCCGATCTTGCTTCGCGACGCCACCGATCAGTTTCTCAAACCGACGGGGTTAACGGCGGATGAACGCGTGCGCGGTCTGTTGGCGATCGGATGGAAATTTCTCGCCCTCGGCGCGGGCGCCTCCGTGTTCCGCTTTGCGCAAGGCTATACGATGACGTGGATCGGACAGCGCGTGTTGTTTGATCTGCGCGCGGACATTTTCGGAAAAATCCTTCGACTGCCCATGCGCTATTTCGACACGCACCCCATCGGACGCTTGCTCACGCGCATCAGCTCGGATGTGGATGCGATGCAGCGGCTGCTAACCGATGGGCTGGTCGGCTTGACGACCGACCTCGCGTCGCTCGTCGCGGTGCTCGGTTTCATGTTTTATGTCAGCCCGCGACTCGCGCTGATCCTGTTGATTCTCTTCCCGCCGTTGACGGTGGTCCTGGTGCTGCTGAACAGCCGCGTCCGGGCGGCGCACCGGCAGGTCCGGCGGCGCCAATCCGCGCTCAACGCCTATCTTCAAGAAATGATCACCGGGATGCAGACGCTTCAACTTTTCAACCGCGAGGCCGTCGCGAACCAACGCTTCGAAAAGCACAACAGCGCGCTCCGCTCCGCTTTTTTGCTCTCCGTCAAATGGTTCAGCTACACCTTTCCCGCCACGGAAATCATGAACCACATGACCACCGCGCTCGTGCTCGGTTGGGGCGGCTATTTGCTCTGGCGCGGCCACGAGGAGGTCACCGTCGGCGTGCTCGTGGCGTTCCTCGCCTACATTCGCGAATTTTTCAGGCCGCTGGATGATTTGTCGGAGAAATCGAACATCCTGCAAGCGGCCATGGCGTCCTCCGAGCGCGTGTTCGGACTGCTCGACACGCCGGAGGAAATCGAAGATCCGCCGACGCCGGCTGAATTTGACAAATTTCGGGGCGCGGTGGAGTTCGATCGCGTGTGGTTTGCCTACGTCGCGGAAAATTGGGTGCTCAAAGATGTGTCGCTGAAGATCGAGCCGGGCGAGTCCGTCGCGATTGTCGGCGCGACCGGCGCGGGCAAATCGTCGCTCATCAGCTTGATGACGCGTTTCTACGATGTGCAGAAGGGGTCGGTGAAGGTGGATGGGCGCGATGTGCGCGCCTATCGCCAACCCGAGTTGCGCCGACGCCTGGGAATTGTGCTGCAGGATCCGTTTCTTTTCACCGGCACGATTGCCGAAAATATCACGCTGAATAACCCCGGCGTGTCGCGCGACCGCATGATCGAGGCGGCGAAATACGTGAACGCTCATCGCTTCATCGAGGCCCGGCCGGGCGGCTATGACGGCCCGGTGCTGGAGCGCGGCGCGGGCTTCTCGACCGGGCAAAAGCAACTGATCGCGCTGGCGCGCGCGGTGGCGCAGGACCCGGATATCCTGCTGATTCTCGACGAAGCCACGGCCAGCGTGGATACGGAAACCGAATTGCTGATACAGGACGCTCTGCGAAAAATTATGAAGGACCGCACGAGCATCATCATCGCACACCGCCTCTCGACCATCCGCCACGCCGATCGGATTCTCGTCATGCGCGGCGGGGAGATTGTGGAGCAAGGCTCGCACGACGCGCTGATCCTGCAAGGCGGCTACTACAAACGTCTTTACGACCTGCTCTCGCACCACCCGCGCAAAACTTGATCGAAATCCACTCGCGCGGCCTCAGGCAAAGACGACCGTCCGATTGCTGTACACGAGCAGCCGATGGTCGAGGTGGGCGGCGACCGCGCGGGCGAGAACGATTTTTTCCACGTCCTTTCCCTTGCGGATGAAATCCTCGATTGAATCGCGATGCGACACGCGCACCACATCTTGCTCGATGATCGGACCGCGATCCAGATCGCCGGTGACATAGTGGCTCGTCGCGCCGATGATCTTCACGCCCCGCTCGAACGCCGCGTGATACGGCTTGGCGCCGATGAACGAGGGCAGAAACGAGTGGTGGATGTTGATGATGCGGTTCGGATAGGCCTCCACAAACGATTCCGAGAGAATCTGCATGTAGCGCGCCAGGACGATCGTATCCACCCGATGTCGCCGCAACAACGCGAGCGTTTTTTGCTCCTGTGCGCGCTTGGTCTGCGGCGTGATGGCGATGACGTGAAAGGGAATGCCGAACCTGCGCGCCACCGGCTCGAGGTCGGGCCGGTTTGAAACGATCAGGGGAACCTCCATCGCCAGCTCGCCGCTCTCGCGCCGCGCCATGAGATCATAGAGACAGTGCGCGAGGCGGGTCACAAAAATGGCCACGCGGCTGCGGGTTTCGGATGAACGCAACTGCCACGTCATGCCGAAGCGCAGGGCGATGGGCGCAAAGGCGGCGGGAAACTCCTTGCGCGAGAGGGCAAACCCCTTCACCTCAAACTCCGCGCGCATGAAGAAAACGTTGTTCTCCGCGTCCACATGTTGTTCGAGGTCAATCACGTTGCCGCGATATTTGAAAATAAAATTCGAAACGGCGGCCACGATGCCGGGGCGGTCCGCGCAGGAAATGAGCAGAATGAGCGAGCGGTCAGCGGTGTTCATGTCTCTGAATCAGATGCCGCACGAGCGCGCGCCAGTCCGCCATGTGGTCCGGCGAGCCGCCGTCAAATTCGACGCCAACGAGATAGTGCGCGTCCGCCGGCTCCTTCCTCGTCCACCGCACGAAGCCCCGGTGCATGAACGCGCTGGGGGGATCCGCGACAAAAATGCGGAGTTTGACCTCGGTGCCCGACGGCAGATCCCGGTCGAGTCGCAGGCCGACGCCGCCTTCGGAAATATCCGACGTGCCGCCCTCCAGCACGCGATTCTGAAGATCGGGAGCCCCCGCGACGTGGTAGAGTTTGATCTCCACCCGCTCGCGGTATTCGATGCGCGGATGTTGGCGGCGATTCAACATGGAGGAACTGTACAACCGCGGATGGGCGCCGGGAAGTTCCAACCGTTGGAACTTTTGGGCGAAAAAGTTCCAACGATTGGAAGTTTTTCCGAAAAAAGTTCCAACGGTTGGAAAATCCGGCATACTCGCGGCCATGCTCGTTCTCGCCGACACCCACGTTCATTTTTATCCGGTCTATAACCTCGACCGGTGGCTTTCGACCGCGTTCGCGCATCTTTCGGTGAGCGCGCCGCATGTGCGCGTGGTCTGTTTGACCGAGCGGCACGATTGTCATGCTTTTCGCGACAATATTTTTCGCGGCGAGCGCGCTGGAAAGCTGGCGCTTCGCGTGACGCGCGACGGGCAGTCGCTGTTTGTGCTCGCGGGTCGCCAGGTCGTCACCGCGGAACGCCTGGAGGCGCTGGCGCTCTGCACCGATGCGGAAATTCCGGACGGCCTGCCGATGGCGGAAACGCTGAAACGAATTCGCGCGGAGGGCGCGGCGCCGGCGCTGGCGTGGGCGCCGGGCAAATGGTTTTTCGCGCGCGGCCGCGTGGTGACGCATCTGTTGGAAACCGAGCCGCCGGGTTCGCTCCTGATTGGCGACACGTCGCTGCGCCCCACGGTGTGGGCCGATCCGGATTTGATGACGTTTGGACACGCGCGCGGATTCAACGTGATCGCGGGCAGCGATCCGCTGCCCTTCGCCGGCGATGAAATCTCGGTGGGCCGCTATGGTGTGCGGTGCGAGATTCCTTTTGATGCGGAGCGGCCGGGCGAGTCATTTCTCGCGGCGTTGAAGAATCCCGCCACGCGATTTCATCGCGCGGGGCGGCGCTGCGGTGTGATGGAGTGGCTGGCGCGGCGGCGCGCGCACAAGCGCGCAAGCCGGAGGGCTACTTGAGGTAGCCTTCCTTTTTGTACCACTCGTAGGTTCTCTTCAAACCTTCGTCGAGGCCGATCTTGGGGGCGTAGCCGAGGTCGCGTTTCGCGGCGTCAATTTTGAATGCGCGGTTCTGCCGATACCAATCCACGCGGCGCGGGAAAATCGGCGGCGAAATGCCGAAGGGCTTGCAGAGTTTTTCCACCACGTGGCCCACCGCGACGACCGGCCAGACGGGGTAGTGGGGGATTTTTACCTCCACCTTCATTGCTTTGGCGATGCGGCGGACGAGATCTTCGATTTCCACCCAGTGTTCGTCGGCGATGAGATACGGCTTGCCGTCGCCCCGGCCCGGCTGCATGGCGAGCCAGAGGGCGTCCACGAGGTTGTCAATGTAGAGCGGGTGATATGTGGTCTTGCCGTTGCCGAACATCGGAAAATTTCCGGAGGCGACGCGCTTGTAGATCAGGAAGAAACGTTCGGGATCGCCCGGCCCGTAGATCGCGGCGGGCCGGACGATGGTGGCGGGAAGGCCCTTCTTGAAAAATTCGAGCGTGAGCGGCTCGGCTTCATATTTGGTTTGTTGATAGTAGTCTGCGGGTTGAATCGGCGCGTCTTCACCGGCGGGCGGATGGTCCACATTGCCGTGAACGCCGCAGGTGGAGCAGTAGATGAATTTCTTCACGCCCGCGGCGACGGATTCTTCGAGCATGATTTTCGTGCCGCCGACGTTCACATCCCAGTAGTGCTGTTCGGGCACGTTCATTTCGCGGAAGGCGGCAGCAAGGTGCTGCACGACATCCACGCCGCGGACGCAGCGCTTCGCGCATTCGCGATCGGTCACGGTGCCGATGACAACCTCCGCGCCCCAGTCGCGCAGCTCCTGCGTTTTGACGCCCTCTTTGTAGTCCATGGCGACGACATGGTGCCCGTCGTCGAGGAGCCGCTTAACCAACGCTTTGCCCGTGAAACCCGTTCCGCCTGTGACAAGAATCTTCATGTGCGCGGGATACTATACGACCGGATGACTTCTGCAATCTCATCTTCCCGGCGGGCGTCGCTCCAGTTGAGCAGGCGCGCCATTTCGGCGGCGATGGGGGCGAGGTTGCCCGGCGCGGGCGGCCCGAAATCGCCGAGCGTGGTGCGGCGAAAAATGTAGTCAGAGAGGCGAACAGCCCATTCGTTTTTGACTGCATATTCAACGTTGGCGGCGGGCGTCGTGCCGATCAAGGGTTCGTCGGCGGGCTTGACCCTGTCCATTTCCAGCCGGCGCTGGAGGATGTCCGCGACTTCGTCGGCGGTTTCGATGGCGGTCGTGTATTTGATGCCTTGCAGAAAAAATTGGTCCGGCTCCAGTTCGGCGAGGAGGACGTCTTTGGCCGGTTCCTCGGAGCCGGGATGCGTTGAGGGCAACAGGCCGACGTGCAGGCGGGAAACATCTGCAGTGGAAATGGGGGCAAACGCGCGCGTCGCGTTCACGTCCTCCACCAGATGGTTGAGTTCCTCGGCGGAAAAGACGGGCGCCGCGGCGGCGTCGCAGGGAGCGTAGGACGTGCCGATCATGGTTCCGCCGCGCCAGGGCACGGCGAAGAAGTTGCGGCGCCCGCGCTTGATCAGCGCGGCGGAGTCCACGTAGTCGCGCGGACTCTCCATCGCGAGCGCGTGGTCTGACAGCAACGGCCTTTTCAAAATCAAATTGGCGGACTTGACCCAGGGGCCGCGCGCGCGAGGGTGGAGCTTTTCGTTGCCCGGCCCGGCGGCGCAGACAATGACGCGGCCGCGGACGAGAGATTCTTCTCCCGTCAGTGTGTTCTCGAGTTCGGCGTGTCCGGCGCCGAGTCGAACGGCTTTGGTGTAGTTGGCGACCACGGCGCCGTTCGCCTGGGCGGATAGCACGAAGGCCAACGTGAGGCGGTCGGTGTTGTCGGCGATGGCGTCGAACCATAGCGCTGCGCCGGTGTGGTCTGTTGGCAAATAGTTCGGAACTGCTGCGTGAAATGCGGCCCGATTGAGCAGGCGGCCGGGGGGAAGGCGCTGCTCCGGTTTGAGCCCGGCGTTGCGATCGCGACTCACAGAGTCGTTGATTGCGAGGGCGGCGCGCATGACGAGGCGGCTCTTGATTCCGAATCCGCGCGTGGGCATGAGGCAGCCGAGCGGACGCGTGAGCGCGGGCGCAAGCTGCATCAAGCGATGGCGCGCGCGGATGGATTGCCGCATACGCTTGAAGTGCGCGTGTTGGAGATAGCGCAAGCCGCCGTGCAGGATTTTCAAACTGTTGGCGGAGGCGCCGCCGCCGAAGTCACCCGCCTCTGCGAGCGCGGTTTTGACGCCGCGCCGGGCGAGCGTCCATGCGAGCGTCGCGCCGTAGATTCCGCCGCCGATGATCAGAGCGTCGAATTCTTCGCCGGCCAGTATTTTCAAGGGGCAGCTCACGATTTTTTACCGGATTTGTGGTTGCCCGCGAGCGCCAACTCAACGGCGTGGTAGAGGCGGGCGAGATCGCGTTTGAAGGCCGCGGGAGAATATTTTTCGCGGACGAGTTCGCGCCCGCGCTGTCCGAGTTCGGCGCGGAGGGCGGGGTCGGCGGCAAGGCGGTCCATGCCGCGCGCGAAAGCGGCGGGCGTCGGTTCGGTGAGGACGGAGACGCGATCGTCGAGCACTTGGGTGTGGGTGAAGAGACGTGTGGCGAGGAGGGGTTTGCCGGAGTCGAGATAGGAATAAATTTTCATGGGCGTGTTCGTGCCCTTGATGCGGGGGGAAACGAGCACATTCGCCTCGCGCATGAACTCGGCCATTTGCGCCACCGGGCGCGGCCCGCGAAAATCAACGGACGCGCCCAGATCCAGATCGGAAGACTTCTTGCGGTATTTGACGAGGTCGGGCGGGGCGCCGCCGATGATGACGAGGCGGTCTTGCGGGCGGCCGGGATGATGAAGGGCGAAGGCGTCGAGCAGGAGGTCAATCCCCTGGTAGCTTTCCAGATTCCCCACATACATGAAGCAGACCGGCGGGGGCGTCGGCGCGGTGGTGTCGTTTCGTTCAGTGGTCATCGTCGCTTATTAGGGATACGTCGCGCAGCACAATGGAACGGGCCGCATGCTTTTCCCCGAGCGTTTCCATAAGCGCGTCGCAAACCGGGGCGATCATCAACGCGGAACGCACCGCAAGAAAGAGGATGCTGCGAAAGAGCGGACGCAGCGGCGCGGCAAACGGATATTTTTCCACAATCTGATCGGGCATGGATGAATCCATGTCGTAGATGTAGGGCGTGCGAAAAACAAGGCGGACAAACCACGCGATGAAGACGGATTCTTCGACGGCGTGAACGATGTCGGGCTTCGTGCGGCGGAGGAGCGAGAGGGTTTTGAAAAACATGAAGGTGTCGCACGCCAACTTTTTCAGCGAAAGGCCGGGCCGCACATTTCGCACGAACGGAACGCGGGCGATTCGATGCAGCGTCAGGCCGGGATGCGAAATATATTCGCCCTCGTGATACACCAGAAGGTCCACCGTGTGGCCAAAGTCGCACAAGGTCCGGACGGCAAGATTAACCGCGATCGGGGTCCCTCGTTCTTGATAGAAAGGTTGAGGCGCGAGGAATAGTATTTTCATGCAACGCTGTCGGTAATTCTATCGGAGACCATCGAATAAGCAACCATGGAGGGAAGACCGGAAGGCGAGCCGGAGCGGAGTCGCGTTCTCTATTTGCGTTTGATGTGCTGAGACTGGCGGGTGTCCTGGAGGAGGTGCGTGCAGTCGGCGATGATGGGCTTGAGGTCCAGGTCGGCTGGGGCGCGAGGCGCGGCGGTTTCAAAGAGACGGATGGCCTCGCGGCAGTTTTGTTCGATTTCGTCGAGCACACCGCGATTCGCGCGCGTGCGCTGGAAGGTCACATATTTTTCGAGCGACGCATTGTAGAGTTCCACGGCTTTCAAAAAATCAGGATCTTTCCACGTGATCGTGCCGTCGGCTTTGCGCGATGGGACGCTCGGTTCCGGCGCGGGATCGGGCGCGGCGGGTTCCGGCGGTTCAACGATGGGTTCGGGCGGCGGCTCTGGTGCGGGGATCGGGGCCGACCATTTTTTTACCTCTTCGGGGGGCAGGACGCGAATCGAGGAGGGCAGGGGCGGCGCGGGTTCGGGCGCGGGTTCGATGACGGCGGGCTTTGCGCCGAGAAAGAGATAGGCATACGTTGCGCCGACGGCGAGCAGGAGCATGATCATGGTGATGGTGGCGGTGGAGAGGCTGTAGGCCGCGCGCGATTGCGGTTGCAGCTCATCGAGCGCGGCTTTGGAAACGACAATCTTTTTTGCCGTCGGTTCGCTCACGATCACGGGTGTGGCGCGTTTGGGCGTGGAGATCAGCGGCGGCGGGATGTCCCTGCGCTTTGCCGAGCGCAACACGGTGCTTTCGCCCGGAGCGGGGAAGGGGGCGCCGGGCATACGCTTTTTTTGAACGGCTCGAATGTCGGCCAAAGCGGCGTCCCATGTGGCGACGCGGTGGAGGCGATCCTTGACCATGAATTTTTCGATCAGCCATGCGGTCGGGTGCGAAAGGTCTTCGCGCAGTTCGATCGGATCGGCGAGATATCCGTGGATCTGTTCATCCATCGCGCTGCTGCCTTTGCTTTCCTGGAAGGGCAGGCGTCCGGTGACGAGGTGATAGAGCATGGCGCCGAGCGAATAGATGTCGGCGCGGCAATCCAAATCCGGTTCGCCGGAGGCCTGCTCCGGCGAAGTGTAGTTAGGCGTGCCGAGCACCGTCTCCTCTCCGGCGGGCTTGCGGTCCACAATTCGCGCGAGGCCGAGATCGGCGACTTTGATGGAGCCGTCGTTGGCGAGGAGAATGTTTTCAGGTTTGATGTCGCAGTGGACCATGCGCGCTTTTTCCCAGGCGTGGCCCAACGCGAGTGCGATGCACTCGGCGATGATGAGGGCGTTTTCCTCCGTGAATTTGCGGTGCGCATCCAGCGCGTCGGCGAGGGTCAATCCCTCGACATATTCCATGACAAAATACGGCACGCCGTCCTGCTCGCCGGCGTCATACACCTGAACGATGCCGGGATGATTCAACTTGGCGGCGGCCTGCGCCTCCGTCTTGAATCGTTCGCGCGCTTCCTGATCGGGCAGGGATTGGTTGGTCAGGAATTTGATGGCCACGATGCGGTCCAGAGACAACTGCCTGGCCTTCCAGACCTCGGCCATGCCGCCCTTGCCGAGGCAGCCCATCATCTCGAATCCCTGAAGCGAAAATCCGCTCATGCCTCAAGGTATCCTCAAATCGCGGACATGCGGCAATGCGAAACACGCGCCCCAAAACACGCAACCTACGGCGCATCCGCGCCGGCGGGCCGGAACTCCTCCGGCGTCTCGTTGTCGGTTGCGGGCGAGGGGGCGACATTCGGGGAGGGCGGGGGCGTCGGGGTTGGAGGAGGAACCGCGGACGGGGCGGGCGCGCGCGTCGCGAGCTCAACGGCGAGGCGGACGCGGGGCGACACGCCCATTGGCCCGCGCGTGTCGAACGCGCGCGCCACGAGGTCATAGTCGCCGGCGCGCGCGTTCGACCAGGTCAGCGCGTAGGGCGGAGTTGAGGCCGTGCCGATGATTTCGCCGTTCGCGTAGAACGAGACGCGGCGAAGCGGCGTTGAGCTTTCTGCGGTTGCGGTGAGGAGGATGGTTGCCGGTTCGATCAGCGTCGCGGAGCCGGAGTCGCTGGTGAGGCGGACGCGCGGGAGCCGGCCGACGGCATTTTCCAGCGGGGTGAGGAGTAAGGCGCGCTCCGTTCCGTTTTTGATGCCGTAGCCGACGATCTGTCCGGCGTCGTTGATGCCCCACGCTTCGACGAGATTCCAATTCTCGCGCGTATCGAGCAGGTCGTTGAGGTTGTACATCGAGCCGTCGCTCCACAAAAAGGCGACATCGTCATCGCTGGGGCTGTTGAACATCACGCCGACGACAGCGCCCTTGTTGTTCATGCCGTAGGCGGCGCTGTAGGCATTGTTGAGCGTATCGAGGTCGCGCAGGCCGTTTGTGTCGAAGAGGAAGGCGTGCGTCTGGCCGCGCGCGGGCTCGAAAAATCCGGCGATTGCGCCGTTGCGATTGATGGCCTGCGCGGAACTGCTCAGCCCGCGCCCCAAATCGGCGAGCGCCGCTGTGACGCCGTTCTGAAAGAGGAAGGCGCGGCTGACGCGATCTTCCGCCTCCGCCGCTTCGGCCTGGCCGACGACGCGCCCGGCGGGGTCGAGGTCGAAGGCGATGCCGATGGCGCCGCGCGCGGTGATGGATTGCGGCGCGGACTCGGGCGACGTCCAGAGGGCCGCCGCCTCGTTCACCACGCCCGCCATCGCGCCGCTGTCGTTCACGGCATAGACGGTTCCGCCGGTGGCGATGCCGGCGGGTTCGTCGTTTCGCCAGATACACGCGACGGTTGAGCCGTCCGCCGTTTCCGCCTCGCCCACGACGAGGTTTGATGCATTGAGGCCGAACGCGCGGCTCGATGGTCCGCCGAGCGTGCCGAGGTCGGTCAGGCCGTCCGGGGTCCAGCGAAAGGCGTGATGATCGCCGTTGCGCAGTTCCGTTTCGCCGGCGACGTGGCCCAATTCGTTGATCGCGTAGGCGCGGCCGGGGCCGAGGTCGGTGATGGCATAGAAGGTCTGGGCCGTGGCGCAGAGCGCAGCGGCGAGCCAGAAAAAAGTTCCAACGATTGGAAAACGCACGGAAAAAAGTTCCAACGATTGGAAAATCTGTACAGGGTTTTTCGGAAGAGTGAAATCACAAAGCTAGGATTCGCGGGAATATCGGCTATATTGAATTCATGCCGCTTGACCAGTATGGCCGGAACATCAACTACCTGCGGATTTCGCTGACGGATCAGTGCAACCTCCGCTGCGTGTATTGCATGCCGGAGGGCATGAAGTTCCGCCCGCGCGCGGAGTTGATGCAGGATGATGAAATTGTGCGGCTGGCGCGTATTTTCGCCGCGGCGGGATTTGGCAAGGTGCGATTGACCGGCGGCGAGCCGACGATTCGCGACAACTTCATCGGCCTCACGCGCAGCCTCGCGGCGATCCCCGGATTTCACGATGTTTCGATCACGACGAACGGCGTGCTGCTGCGGTCGCTTGCGAAATCGCTCTACGAGAGCGGCGTGCGGCGCGTCAATGTGAGTTTGGACACGCTCGACCCCGAAAAATTCCAGCGCCTCACACGGTGGGGGCGGCTGGAGGATGTGTGGAACGGAATCCTCGCGGCGGAGGCCGCAGGATTGCGGGTGAAAATCAACGCGGTGGTCATTCGCGGATTCAATCACACCGAAGACGTCGTGCGTCTTGCGAAGCTCACGTATGAATATCCGTGGCAGGTTCGCTTTTTGGAAATGATGCCGCTCGGCAGCATCGCCACGTTCCAGCAACAGCATGTCGTGACGGAAGAGGAGATGCTTCAAACGATTACCGGCGAGCTGGGCCGCGCGGATGTTGTGGATGGCGGCAAGCTCGACGGCGAGGCTCGGTTGTACAAGTTGGACGGCGCGATGGGGAATCTCGGATTTATCAGCGCCGTGAGCCGCCCGTTCTGCGAGGGTTGCAATCGTGTGCGCCTCACGCCCGACGGCAAGCTGCGGCTGTGCCTGCTGCGCGAGGATGAATTGGATCTGCTTGGCATGCTGCGCGCAGGCGCGACGGATGAAGCCCTGGCGGGCGCGGTGGCGGCCGGCGTATTTCGCAAGCCGTGGGGGCACGGGCTTGCGGACCAGCAAGTGGCGTTGAACCGGGTGATGTCAGAAATCGGCGGATAACGTGAACAACGAGACGGCAAACCGCGCGCGAATGAGCGCCATGAGGTTGTCGCTGTTGATCGGGCTGCTGATGCTCGTGATGAAGGGCTACGCCTTTTTGATCACCGGCTCCGCCGCGATCTATTCCGACGCCGCGGAGTCCGTCGTGCACAACGTCGCCGTCGCGTTTGCGCTGTTCAGCTTGTGGTATTCCACGCAGCCTGCGGACGTTTCACATCCCTACGGCCATGACAAGATCGCCTTTTTTTCTATCGGCGTTGAAGGATCGCTCATTATCGCGGCGGCGGCGTTCATCATCTACAAAGCTGTGCGCGAGTGGATTGAGGGCCTCAAGCCGGAGAATCTGGGCGCCGGTTTGGGTTTTATCATTGCGGCGACGGCGATCAATGGCGTGCTCGGCGCCTATCTGGTATGGCGCGGAAAGCGGCATCAATCGTTGATCCTCGAAGCGAACGGCAAACATGTGCTCACCGACAGTTGGACGAGCCTCGGCGTTATCGTCGGCGTGGCCCTCACCAAAACGACCGGCTGGCTGCCTTTCGACCCGCTCTGCGCGATTCTCGTCGCGACGAATATCGTGTGGTCCGGTTTCAAACTGATCCGGCGCGCTTATGCCGGGCTGATGGATCAGGCCGACCCGGAGATGGATCGAAAAGTGCGGGCCATCTTGACGGATGAGTGCGGAAAACGGGGCGTGGATTTTCACGAGCTGAAGCACCGGAACGCGGGGCAAACGACGTGGGTGGAGGCGCATCTTTTATTTCCGGACGAAACGCGCGTACGGACGGCGCACCGCCAGGCCACCGAGATTGAACGCGCCGTGTCGGATGCGCTGGGAGCGAATGTCATTCTGACCACGCACATCGAGCCGCGCGTGGATCACGACCGCATTCACCCCGCGTGAAGGAACGGCAACAGCAATCAGTGGCGCGTTTTTCGCCCGCGAACCCATTTGTGGATGTCCGCCTGGGCGTCTTTCCAGATGGCGGGGTCGCGTCGCTCTTCCACAAACCGATCGTAGAGATTCAGGAATGCGCCCTGAAAAATATCGAGCATCAGCATTCGCTCTTGGAATCGGCTCACGGGATCGAGCTTTTCACCTTCAGGCAGTTTCAGGCCTCGGAAGACAAACGAATCTGCGTCGAACGAACAACTCCACGCCTGCTTGTCGCGCGCGAGCGTGATCTTTGCGCGTTTCAATTTTTTGCCCGCCAGGAGCGCCGTTTTGGCCTCGGCGCTCATCAGCGGTTCGCCTTTTCGCAGCGCCGTTTCGTGGGCGCCCCCGCCTTCCATGACGAAAAGGAGCGGACCTTCAACCATGACGGCAAAGTCGCCCAACTCGCCCGCCTTGATCAGGCCACCGCGCGCTTCCGCGACGAACCATAGCCAGGTGAGGAAATCGCGTCCGGGCGTTTCCGGCAATTCGTCGTCGCTGAGTTCGGGAGAAAAACTCGTGGGCTTCCAATCTCGCGGGCTGGTTTCTCTTCGTTTGAGGGCTGCGCTTTCGGCATCCACGGGAATCAACCCGAAGCCGATAGCTTGCGTGAAAAAAATCTGAAAGGCGTCGAGTTGTTTGTCGGAGAGCGCGCCGACATAAACCAGTTCCGCTTTTTCGTCATACACGAAGGGAATGCCCTTCAGCGTCGGCGGCATTTGAGGCAGGAGGCGCGCCTCGACGGCGCGGCGAATATCGCTGCGCGTGGCGGCGCTCAACCGGTCGCGGCCGGAGGCGGCCAGTTGGGCGAGTTCTTCCATTTTGCATTCGGCGCGGAGGAGCGACTCCGGGATCTTTTTCTCGGCCTTCATGAGCGAGAGGCGAAGGAACCCGCCGTAGATGGCGGTGTCGGGCGTGATGTGGCGGTCAAGGAGGTGGCGTCCGGTTACCCATCCGTTGATCTCGCCGTCGCCGAGTGTGCCGATGGGCGGCGCGGCAAGGGCGGCGAATTTTTCAACGGCGTTGCGCGGCAATGCGCGTGGCACATAGAGCATTCTAAAACTGATGGATCCGCTTTCGAACGACACGGGCGTACCTCCTGAGGTGAGTGGGAGTGCATAGACGGACGGCGGAAAATCGTCCAGCCCAAACGCGCATTTTCAGATTCCGTTATCGTCCGAAGACGTCGAGCGGCACTTCCTGCCCGCAGTAGAGGCAAATGGGCGACGATTTGGTCAGCACTCTGTTGCAGCGCGGGCAGAGGCGCGCTTCTTTTCGCGCCGGTTGCCCATCGCGGACGCCGTCGCGGGCGTCAATCTCCTCGATCCTGCCATCAATTCTTCGTCGGTCATTCCGTGCTTTTCCTTGAGGATTGTCCACAGCGCTTCGCACAACAGGACCAAGCGGCCCACGCGCTGCTCCAGCACATCCAACTCGGCTCGCGACGGGCCGGACGAAGAGGTTCGCGTTGAGGATTCCGGTTCCGCGCCCAGGGCTCGCTTAATCGCGCTTCCCATCAAGAACCCGCCAATCATTCTATTTTCCCCCTTCGCTCTCGACCGGTTCGTCGTTTACCATCACGACCTTCATTCGGTGGTCTCCATCCACGATCACGTGAGAAATGCCGGTGTTCCACAGATTATAGCGACCGCGCGGCGTGTGGTCGGTGAGATATTCCATCAGACGCGAACCCATGCATCCGTGGCTCACGACGAGAACCGTATTGGTGGTCTGGCCGAACTCCGCGATGAGCCGGTCGGCGGCGCGCGCGATTTTCGTGTAGGCCTCTTCGTCGTTGGTGGGCCGCAAGCGAGTTGCGCCGTCGGGGCGAATGGAAAAGCGGGCGGGGTCTTCGAGCTTAACGTCAGGGCCGCTCGGAATGTTGGCAGAAAAGTCGGCGCGGCGGCTCAGCCCGCAGCAGCATTCTTCAAGTTCCGGCCAGATTTCTCCGGTCAGGTCTTCGGCGATGAGGAACGGCAGAACGGTGTGTTGCGTGCGCCAGGTCGGGCTGACGACCACGCGCGTGATGCCGAGCGGCTTGAGTCGCTCCACCACGCTGGTCGTTTGGGACCACCCGTGGTCCGTGAATTGGCTCTCCGTCTCCGCTGTGTAGTTGGTTGTGGCGTTGGCGACCGTTTCCGCATGGCGCAGGACGTAGATATTGAACAGAGGATTCAGCGGATGTTCAGACTCGCCCCGCGCGGATAGGGCGATTGCGGCGGCGGCGATCATCAGGAATCGCTGGCATAGAAGTCGGGTCATGAATACTCTCCTCTCATGGTCTCAGTTGAACAAGCAGCTCGCATTATCGCGAACCAGCGCGGCGCTTGGCCAGTGGAATCGCTTCCGATCCTCGATGCCGTCGGGCGCAGTTTGGCCGAGACCATTCGCGCGGATCGTGACCAGCCGCCCTACGACCGCGTGACGATGGACGGCATCGCGGTCGCATGGCGGGCGAACGCCCGCCAATGGCGCATCGAAAAAATGGCGCGCGCCGGCGCCGAAACGCAGACACTAAAAAACCGTCGAGAAGGCTGCGTGGAGGTCATGACGGGCGCGGTCTTGCCGCGCGGCTGCGACACGGTGATTCCGTATGAAGACACCTCCATCCGCGAAGGCTTCGCCACTCTGACGCGAGACGCCGAACGCGGACAATATGTTCACCGGCGAGGAAGCGACCTCAAGCGCGGCGCGCTCTGGATTAGGCCCGGCGTGGTCTTGACGGCCACGCGCATCGCCGGACTTGCCGCAGTCGGACGCGCGTTCGTGCGCGTCGTTCGCGCCCCCCGCGTGGCGATCCTTTCCACCGGCGATGAAATCATTCCCGTGGACCAGCCCGCGAAGGCGCGACAAATCCGGCCTTCAAACGCGCTCGGCATGGCCGCCGCGCTGCGGCGAAACGGGTGCGAAGTACAAGTTCCAATCGTTGGAGATCGCGAGGCCGCGATTTTCCAATCGTTGGAAAAAGCGCTGAAGGGTTCCGACGTCGTGATCGTCAGCGGCGGCGTGTCGAAGGGGCGCGCCGATTTTGTGCCCGTGTGCCTCGCGCGCGCGGGGGTGAAGAAACTTTTTCACGGCGTGTCGCAACAGCCGGGCAAGCCGATGTGGTTCGGCGCAAAGGGAAGGAAACTTGTTTTCGCGCTGCCCGGAAATCCCGTTTCGTCGCTCGTTTGCTTTCACCGGCTCGTGCGGTCCGCGCTCTTCCATTCGGAGATTGAATTTGCGGAGTTGACGGAGCGCGTGGTGTACGAAAAGCCGCTAACGTTTTTCATGCCGGTGATTGCGCGCGCCGGGAAGGATGGAAAACTGCGCGCAACGCCGGTACGTTATGGCGGCTCCGGCGATCTGCACGCGGCGGGCGCGAGCGACGGATTTCTGGAACTGGAAAAAGGGAAAAAGGTTTTTGAGGCCGGGCACGTTGCCCGATTTTGGCGATGGGCAAGTTGAGTCACGTGGATAGCAAAAACCGCCCGAGCATGGTGAATGTCGGCGGAAAAAGCGTCACGCGCCGCGTGGCCGGCGCGCAGGCGACGATACGCGCGCCGGCCTCCGTTTTGAAGCTGTTCAAGGGCGGCGAACTTCACAGCAAGAAGGGCCCGGTTTTTCAAACGGCGATCATTGCGGGTGTGATGGCGGCCAAGCGCGCGAGCGAATGGATTCCGCTGTGCCATCCCATCGGTCTCGACGATTGTCAGATTTCGATTTTCCTTCGCGCGCGAAAAATTGTGATCGAATGCCGGTGCGAAGTGTCGCACAAAACGGGCGTCGAAATGGAGGCGCTCACCGGCGCCACCGTCGCCGCGTTGACGGTATATGACATGTGCAAGGCAATTTCGCACGACATCGTGATTGAAAACGTTCGCTTGATGGAGAAAACGGGTGGCCGCTCAAACTTCAAACGCTAAGCCGCCGCTCTACGGGCTTGTGCTGGCGGGCGGAAAGAGTTCTCGCATGGGACGCGACAAGGCCGAAATCGCGTATCACGGCAAACCGCAGTTGGCCGTCGCCGTCGAACAGGCGCGGGAATTTTGCGAAATGGTCTTTGTCTCTGTGCGCGGCGATGAGCCGCCGAATTCCGGCCGGGCGGCGTATCCGCAAATTGCGGATCGCTTCGGCCATATCGGCCCGATAGACGGCATTCGCTCCGCGCTCGCCGCGCATCCCGATCATGCGTGGCTCGTTCTCGCGTGCGATCTGCCGCGCCTCGACCGGGAAACGCTCGCGCACCTCGTTCAGCGGCGGAATCCCGCGCGCGCGGCGACGGCCTATGCCAGCTCGACCGATGGACTCCCGGAACCGTTGTGCGCCATTTATGAGCCGAGAATTGCGGAACATCTCGCGTCGTTCAAATGCCCGCGAAAGGCGCTGATTCGCGCGGACCTTGAGCGACTCGCGTTGAAGAACGCGCGCGCCCTCGACAACGCGAACACGCCGGAGGATATTGAACCGTTGATGAAGAAAAGAATTGAAGTGCTCTATTTCGCCGCGCTGCGCGAGCGGCGCGGCGCTTCGCGCGAACAGGTGGAAACGGCGGCGCGAGATGCGGCCGGGCTTTATGAGGAATTGCAGTTGGGCCTGCCGCGCCAGAGTCTGCGCGTGGCGATCAACGACCAGTTCGCCGCATGGGAGACCGCGCTCAAGTCCGGAGATTCGGTCATGTTCATTCCGCCGACGGCGGGAGGGTGACGTGTTGAAGTTAAGTTCAACGCCGCTGGATGTCGCCGCGTTGCGTCGGGAGCTTCACAACCCCGAAGCGGGCGCGCTGGTGGTGTTCGAAGGGTCGGTTCGCACGAAAAACGCCGGGCGCGACGTGCAGAGGCTCGAGTATGAAGGCGCGGAGGAGTTGGCGCGAAACGAGTTCGGCAAGATCGTCGAAGAAGCCCGGAGTCAGTTTGAATTTATTGAAGCGCGCTGCGTTCATCGCGTGGGTCTTCTGACGCCGGGCGAGACGGCGATTTGGATCGGCGTGACCTCCGCGCATCGCGCGGCGGCTTTTGCCGTGTGCAAATACCTGATTGATGAATTGAAGAAGCGGCTGCCGATTTGGAAGAAGGAATTTTACGAGAACGGCGCTTCCGAGTGGATCCATCACGCGTGAAGAATCCGTTGGAATTGCGGTCGCAAGGCGAGTGGTTGTGGCTCATTGCGCGCGAAACGGCGCGCTCTTTTGTCGCGAACCGAAGCTTGCAAAGCGCGGCCACGCTCGCGTTTTACGGGTTTCTTTCGCTGATGCCGCTGCTGCTGCTCGTCGTTTTCCTATTCGGCCGCGTGTTGCATGCGTCGAATACGGCGCTGGCGGCGGTGCAATCCCTGGCCGCGGACATGTTCCCGTCGTTTAACGAGGGGATTCTAGACGATCTGCTCAAGCTGGCGGACCAGAAGGTGTGGGGTGTGGTCAGCGTCATCGTGCTGATGTGGTCCATGACGCCGTTCGCCGCGGCGGTTCGGCTTTCGCTGGCCGGGATATTCAAAGCCGGGCAGAAGCTTGAATTTTGGCGGGCAAAGTTGATGGACTTCTTCGCCGTGTTGGCGCTGCTCATCCTATTCGTCGCGCTGGTGGCGCTGCGCCTGTTCTTTAGCGCGAGGGCAGCGCCGGCGGCCTTCGCCGCGCTGGCGCCGTTTGTTTTGAGCGTCGCGGTTCTCGCGCTCTTCTACGCGGTGTTTGCGCCGCCCGGTATGAGGGGGCCGCATTTGTTCACGGGCGCGTTCGTCGCCGCTGCGCTGTTGGGAGTCGTGCGCCCGCTGTTCACGCTGCTGCTTCATTTCAACCCGAACTACGGCTACGCATTCGGATCGTTGAAGGCCGTGTTCTTGTTGTTGATGTGGGTCTATTACACGTTCGCCGTCATTCTTTTCGGCGCGGAGGTGGTGGCAAACACGCGGCGCCGCGAGGCGTTGGTGCTGCGGGGGTTGTTCGACGGAAATTCGGCCCGGGGAACCGCGCTGATAAACCAGTTCATCGCATTTTTTGAGCCGGGCTCGGCGCTGTTTCGCGAAGGCGACGAGGGTGCGGAGATGTTTGTGGTGCGCGAGGGCGAGGTGGCGCTGTCGCAGAACGGGCGCGAGATCAAGCGGATGGGGCCGAACGAGTATTTCGGCGAAATGTCCATGTTGATCGGCTCCGCGCGAACCGCGACGGCGGTGGCGGGCGCGCGGGGCGCTCGCGTGGCGCGCATTTCAGAAAGAACGTTCGACACTTTGCTGCGCGAGAATCCGGAGATTGTAAAAAAGCTCCTGCGCGAAATGGCGCAGCGGCTCAAGGCGACGACGGCGCGCGCGACTACTGCACCATGATGTGAGCCATGGAGCCTTCGAAGGTGATCGGCTCGTCGCGTCCGATATATTCCCAACCCACCTCGAATCCCGCGGCGGTGGCCAGGTCGCGCGCCTTGCGGAACGTTGCGAAGGCGTCGTCGCGCACGACGAAGGCGAGATATTGCCGACGCGGTTCCAGCTTGGCGATGCGCGCGGCGAACGAGCCGGCGTCTTGAGCGTTTTGCCCGATGGGGATCGGCTGTCCGGTGTCGCGCGGGCGCAAGGCGACCAGCCCGACCATCAGAAAGCGGTTGTCCACCTTGTATTCGTCGTTTCCAAGGTCCAGATTCATGATGTCTTCGACCGCGCGGATTTCCTGGCCTTGAGTTGAAGTTTTGACATCGGCGCCGGCGTTGCGCACGAGCGCGGCGAGGCCCTCGTGGTCAATCGGAAAAAGTTGTTCGTCGCGGCATTCAAAATAGACGGGCGCGTTGGTCGTCGCTTCGGCGAGCGGCATGGGGCGGATGGTTGGCGTGCGCATGGCGATGTCGAGCACCACGATCATGGCCATGAAGAGCGCGACGCAAATGACGGTCACGATGTCGCAGAACGACACGAGGTTCAGTTCCGGATCGCCTTTTTTGGGGCGCGGCATGGGTCAGTTCGGGAGCGTCATGTTCAGCTCCTGCGCCTCCTTTCGCCAGTTGATCGCCGTGTTTTCGTCGAGCATGTCATACGCGATGCGAACGGAAAATTTTCGCTCCAGTTTTCGGAGCTGCCGATACACCGGTAACGATTGTGGGCGGATGATCATGATGACGTATTCGTTCGTGCTCTCCGTGGTGACGCGGGCCAGCATCCGCGTGACGGGATTCTCCGGCTCCGTGAGTTCCGCCGCGGTCACCTCCACGTTGTCGGGTTGGATGATGACGCGGTCGCGCCGGCAGTCCAGATAGGTCGGCGACAGCACTTCCTGCTCGTTGTGCGACCCCTGAAAAAGGCCTTTGAACGAGAGCGATTTGATCATGTGCGGATTGAGCGCGATCGGCACGACGACGACGATCAAAATCAGGCTGATGAGCTTGAGCACGATGACCATGATGGAGAGATAGGGAACCACATCCACATCCACCTTTGATTTCGCGCGTCGTCTCATGGGCGTTTCCGCGCCGCCGGCTATTTCGTGGATTCTTCGAGCACGATTTTGCGCGGGCGGGAGATGCGCGCGAGCGCTTCGTCGCTGACGGCGAGATGCTTGCGGAGATCCGACAGGGTCTGGCGGAAGTCATCGGCGCCGCCGATTCGCGATAGGGTGTGCTCCAGGGCGTCGGTCGTTTTCAATACGGAGTCCACGCGGCCGCCGAGTTCGACGAGGCGCGCGGCCTGCGTTGAAAAGTCCGTCGAAGCCTGTTGCAGGCGCGCGACGAATTGGGCGGCTTCGTTTCGCCAGTGGTCGGCCGCCTGGCGCATGTGGTCCGCCGTTTTTATCGCCTCTTCACGGGCGTGCGCGGCGGCGTCCACATGGGCGCGCAAGCCGTCTTCGATCGTCTTGCCGCGCTGTTCGAGTTGGTCGGCGAGGCGCGTGGCGCCGTCGCGGAAGCGTTCGGAGACGGCGTCCATTTTTCCGGCAAGCGCGCCGCCGAGTTCGCCGATGCGGTGCTCGTAGCGAATTTGGAACTCGCCGTATTTCTTGTTCACCAACTCGGCGGCCTCCGCAATCGCCCCGGCGAATACGCGCTCGTAGTTGCGCGGGTCGGGCATGCGCGAGAAGCCGTCTCGAATGGCGGTGGTCAGATCATCCACCGGGATTTTCATGGTCTCGCGGATGGCGTCAATGCTTTCGCGAATGGAGAGGATTTGTTCGACGGGAAATTCCGCTTTTCGCACGGAAGGGAGGCGCGAAAGGATGCGATCTTGAATGTAGCCGTCAATGTCGCCCAGCAGCGCCTCTTCCTTTCGCTCGCAGCCGAGCGAAGGGAACGCCGCGCCGCCCGCCGTGAGGAGGCCGAGCAAGGTGGTGTAGAAGGCGACGGCGAGGCCTTCGGTGATCAGGCCGACCTGGACCTTGATGCCTTCGGCGGTGACGTTGCCTCGCAAGAATTCGGCGAATCCCCCGATGCCATAGCTCACGCCATAGACCGTTCCCACGAAGCCGAGCAGGGGCATGGCCCAGATGTAGAGGCGGTTCGCGCGAAACGAGGAGTCGGAGAGATACACGTCGAGCTCGTTTTCTTCCTTCGCAAGTTGCGTGGTGCGTTCGTAGTCGCGCGTGTTGATCCACATGGCCAGAATTCGCGCCGCGCGAACGAGCAGAATGCGCTGCGCAAATTCCGGATGCTTGCGAATTTTTTCGTACAAGGCTTGAAGCGCGGGGATATCCATCACATCGAGATTGTCGGGCAGAGGATTGAAAATCAGCGCGCGCCGCTCGCGCTTGATGCTGGCATGTTTCAGGATGACGTTCGCGGCGGACATGGACCACATGAACGTGGTGAGACCCTGGAAGATCAATCGCCCGGGATCGAGGGTGTAGCGTCCCATCATCAAATCGCGAATGAAGGTGCCCTTCATCGGAAAGATCGCAGCAAAAATGACGATGGTGATGACCATGGCCGTCAGCATGACTTTGAAGATGCCGACATCCGTGCAGGACGTTCGATGGCTGGAAACTCAACGTGCGGTTCGCTCATGTCTTTCCCTCTTTGCGTCTGAATGAATGGCGTCCTGGCGTTCGCGCAGGTGTCCGCCGGGGCGCCCGGTGGCGATGGCGAGCAATTCCGAAACGATGCTGACCGCGATCTGTTCCGGGCCTTCCGATCCGAGATCGAATCCCGCCGGTCCGAAAATGCGCGGGCGATGTTTTGCTTCGACGGCCTTCATGATTTCCTCGCGCCTCGCCTTCGGGCCGAGCAGCCCGATGTACCGGATATCCGTTTCGACGAGTCGCACGGCCCATTCGCGATCGAGCATGAGGTGATGATTCTTAATGACCGCCATCGCGCGGGAGTTCGTGGGCCAGATGATGTTCGCTTCTGCGGGGCGCGCGTGAATGCGTTTGAACGCGCCCGGAAAGAGGTCCTCCCTCAGCGTCTTGGATCGGTGGTCAATGAGCCAGACGCGAAATCCGCATTGTTCCGCGAGGCGCACGAGGGGGATCGAATCTTCGCCCGCGGAGATGACGAGGAGCGGGGTGGGCGGCTCCAGCCGCTCGACAAAATTACCCGCGCGAAGCTCGAACGGTTCATCGCCATGGAGTCGCGTCAGCACTTCATCAAAGTTGGCCGGCTCGGGTTGAAGATGAATATCAATTTTTCCGTTGCAGCCGAGGCCGAGGCCCCAGATCACATTTTCATCCTCGCCGGTGTCGTAGTGAATGTCTTCGGGCTTGCCCGTGGCGATGGCGCGGACCGCGCGGTCGCGCAAATCGTTTTCGAGGCAGCCGCCGCTGACGTTGCCGAGCATGGCGCCGTCATCGCGAATCAGGAGCTTTGCGCCGGGCCGGCGATATGAGGACCCGACGACATGCGTGAGGGTGGCGAGGGCGGACTTGCGGCCCGCGCGCGCGAGTCGAGCCATCTCGCCGAACACTTCAAGCGTCTCGCGCCAGGACTTCATAACCGCGCGTTCAATGTATCAGAATCAACCGCCCGCGCACGACAAATCCGAATCGCCGCCGATCCGTCGCAATGCGTCAGCGAGGGGGACTCGGATCTGCGAAGGCGGGCCGCGTTGGAAATCCGATTGACCTGCGGCAGTAGCCCGCACACATTTCACGCCCATGAAGCCGCATCACACGCGAGAGATTGTGATCTCCGCGCATGAAATCCGACACCGCGTTGACCAGCTCGTCGAAGAAATGCGACATGCCTGCCGCGGCGAGAATTTTGTGATGATCGGGATCCTGCGCGGCAGCTTCATCTTTCTCGCGGACCTCGTTCGCGCGCTCTATCACCACGGCGTTCATCCGCGCATTGATTTTCTCACGCTCGAAAGCTATGGATCGGGCACCGAATCCTCCGGCCACGTGAAGGTCGCCAAAGACATCTCGACGGATGTGCGCGACGCGGTGGTTATGCTGGTGGACGATATTCTGGACACCGGGCGCACATTGTCCTTCGCGAAGCGGCTCCTCGCGGAAAGGGGCGCGCGCGAAATTTACACCTGTGCGCTTCTCGACAAGCCATCACGCCGCGTCATTCCGTTCAAAGCGGACTTTCGCGGATTTGAAATTCCGGACGAGTTTGTCGTCGGCTACGGGCTGGATTATGACAGCCACTATCGCGAGTTGCCCTACATCGCGAAGGTCACGTTCACCGAGTGAGCTGAACTATTCGACCAGATCAATGAGGTTCTTGACCGCCGAGGAACTGTCCGCGTCAGGACGTTGCGGCGGTTCGCCGCTCTGGCTGTCAGAGGCCTGCGGCTGCGATGGGGGTTGGCGTTGCTGCTGTTGCTCGCCGTTGCGAGGGCCGCGTCCGCCGCGATCCCGGCGCCCGCCTCGATCGCGGTCGCGCCGCCGAAAATTCTGCCGGTCGCCTCGATCGCCACGGCCGCCTCGATCACCTCTGTCTCCGGCGCCTTCATTCCCGTACTCGGAGAGGGCTTTGCGGAGGGTGGAAATTCTAAAGGTCTGAATGCCGTCCGCTCGGAGGCGCTCTTCCGCCGGGCCGTCGCTGACGACGGCGACGGCGTTGCCGCCGCAAAGCTTCGCGATTTGATCGCCGATGGCCGATGCCGGCTCGGCATAAAACACGCGGATTCCGTTCAGTTCCTCGCCATGGGCGACTTCGCGCAGGGGGCGCCCGCTGATGACCGCTTGAACGCGAATCTGTTCGCGGGCGGCGAATTGCGCGAGGCGTTGGAGGGCCTGCAGTCGCTCCACGGGGCCGATGCCGGCGCCGCGGCTCTCCGCCAAGCGCTCCGCGTCCACAACGTAGAGGCGGGAAGCGTCGCGGGAGGGTCCCTCATCGCTGCCGCCAAACATATTTTTAATGCTGTCCAAAAGGCCCATGATCTCACTTCCTTCTCGGGTCGGCAGGAGACCGATGTTCGAGGTCGGTATCCACCGAAATAGCTGGGCAAACTAACGAAAGGGGCCGCAAACATCAAGAATGAGTTTGAGCCGCCCGCCCGGTGAGGTACATTCCCACTTTGGCCATGTCTGAAAAGCAAACATATCCGATCAAGTGTCCGAAGTGCAGCCACGCGATTAGCGCGGAGTTGTACGACGCGATCAACGTGAAAAATTCGCCGGACCTGAAAGATCAGTTGTTAAAGAACCAGATCAACTCGGTCGTGTGCCCGCAGTGTGAACTGGCCTTTCGCGTGGACAAGCCCATGCTCTACAGCGATCCCGATCACGGCTTGCTGATCTATCTGCTGCCCACGTCCGATGACGGCATCGAGGAGGGCGAAGATCGTTTCAGCGCGTGGATGCGCGCGACGATCAAGGCGCTGCCCGACCGCGTGAATCCGCCGAACGTGCATCTCGTTTTCAACCGCACGGAATTGGTCGAACGCATCTTTCTTAAAGAGGCGGGGCTGGACGAGCGACTGGTCGAATACATCAAGTATCTGGTCTATTCCCGGAACGCCGCGAAGTTCCATCCGGTCGAGAAAGTCATGCTCTTCAATGCGCAGGATTCGACGGAAGAGAATCTGCGCTTCGTCGTGCAGGATGTCGAAACGCGTCAGTTCGAAGCGATGCTGGACTATTCGCGCAGCACCTATCAGGCGCTGGTGGAAACCTTTGGCGACACCGAAAAAACGGCGGATTTGTTGGAGCTGTTTCCCGGTCCCTACATCAGCGCTAGGGCGCTGATTCTGCGGGAGCTTGAGACGGAAGAACCGCTGGAACCGGATTCAGAGTGACCGGCGCCGCGGGCGGCGCGGCCGCGGCGCCCTCTTTGACCGCGCGCGCTTCTTTGTCCACATAGAGCAGCGCCGCTTCGGCGCGCGAGGTCCACGCGGAATTGGTCAGGCCGAGCGCGATATAATCCTCGTACACCGCCCGCGCTTCGGGGAACCGCCCCATTTCTTCCAGCGTGCGGGCCTTTCCGAACAGCGCGACGGGATAGAGGTAGTGGTTGGGATGCGCGGTGGCGAATTGGTCGTAGCTGGCGAGCGCCTCCTGCAACTGTCCGCCGGCTTCTTTGCATTGGGCGTGGCCGAGCTGCGCCTGACCCACAAGCGGATGGTTGGGAAACTTGGTCTCAAATTCCGAAAACGCGCGGTCCGCCAAATCGTATTCGCCCGCATCGAAGCGCCCGGCCGCGAGCGCCAGATAGGCCAACGGCGTCATCGTTGCCGACGGATACTGATTGATCATGTCCTGAATCTGCTGGGTCGTTTGCGCTTGAAAAAAGAGATTTGCCGCAGCGGTCGCCTGGGAAGTCTTATAGTTGCGATACGCCGAAATGCCGAGAAATGCCGCGACGGCCAGACCTACGCCAACGAGGAGCGACAATCCGTTTTCGCGCAAGAAATCCAAAACTTCAGGGACTTCATGCGCCTTGAGCTCCTGCTCAACGGCGGAAGGATGGTGCACGGTCTCCTGCGGCGCGGGAGACGGTTCATTCGGGGTAGAAGGGTGGTTACTCATAAAGCCGTGCTGGTATGCCGCAGGATCGGTGAAAAAGCAAGACAGCAGTTCAGGGGCGAAGCTTCTTCAAAATAAGGTCGGCGACCTGCGCGGGCGTCAGACCGTCGGTTTCGATTTGCGCCGGAATCGCATCGTAGAGCGATTGGCGTTTGGCGAGAAGGTCTCGAATTTTCAGGAGCTTGTCGCCGCCGTGCAAGAGCGGACGGTTCGCGTCGTTTCCGACGCGCCGGAGAATTTGCTCCGGCGAGGCGCGAAGGCAGACGACCAGACCCGTGCGCGAAAAGTCGCGGATGTTATCGGGGTTCAGCACAATGCCGCCGCCCGGCGCAATGACGAGTTCGTTGCACTCGGCCAGTTCCTGAACGAGGGCGCGTTCGAGTTTTCTAAAATAGACCTCGCCGTTCTCGGCAAAAATTGTCGGAATGGAGCGCCGTTCACGCTCCTCGATCATCGCGTCCATATCCACAAATTTGCGACCGAGTCGTTCGGCCAGCGCGCGGCCCGTGGAGGTTTTGCCTGTGCCCATGAACCCGACGAGAACAATGTTTCGAAGATCAACCATTTCCGGTCAACCACCTGATGTACATCTGCCACCACGTGTGCCCGCCCAGCATCCAAAGGAGTACGGCGAGGGCGAGATACGGACCATACGGAATGCGGCTTTGCCACTCGCGTGATTTTCGGATGATCAGAACCACGCCGACTAACGTGCCAACAAACGCCGAAACCATGATTGTGAAATAGACGGCCGGCCATCCAAAAAACGCGCCGATCGCGCCCATCAATTTCACGTCGCCGAAGCCCATCGCTTCCTTTTTGAACGCGAGGCGGCCAAAAACGGAAACAGCGTAGAGCGTGCCCCATCCCGCGGCGAGTCCAATCGCCGACGCGATCAATCCATCGAGCGCCGTATCGCGTCCTTGAAGAATGGGAAAGGCGGCGCTCAGAATCGGGCCGAGAATCATTCCGCCGATGGTGACGCGGTCGGGAAGAATCATGTGTTCGAGGTCAATGAACGTGCCCATCACAAGCCCGGAAATGACGAGCCAATAAATCGGAGTGATGATGCTTGTGCCGTGTTGATTCCATACGGCGAGAAACAGCAGCGCGGTCAGCAGCTCCACGAGAAAATAGCGCGGGGAGATGGGGGCTTTGCAATTGGCGCATTTTCCGCCGAGCGACACCCAACTGACGAGCGGGATGTTGCGAAACCACGGAATCATGTAGTTGCACCGCGGACAGTGCGACCGCGGATGCACCACGGATTCGCCGTGCGGAATGCGGTGGATGCAGACGTTGAGAAAACTGCCGACACACGCGCCGAAGAAAAAAGCCAGCAGCGTGAGATAGAGCGCCCAGAAGGGCGAGTCCGGCATCATGATGTGTACACCACCCGCTCGAGCGCCTCGCGCATCTTGTCCACGCGCGGTTTCGTTCCCGTCCAGATTTCAAACGCGCGCGCGCCCTGATGCAGCAACATGCCGAGCCCGTTCGCGGCTTTCGCCCCGCCCGACTTTGCGGCCTTCATAAACGGCGTTTCGGGAAACATATAAATCAGGTCAAATGCGCGCTGCCCCGTTCTAAACTGGTCGGGCTTCAGCGGCGACGGATCGCCCGGCTTCATACCGATGGGTGTCGCCTGCACGACGATATCCGCCTTGTGCGAATCGCCGCTGGCCGTGGCGCGAACGTTGGGAAACTGTTCCGAGATTTCGGCGGCGACCTTCTTTGCGCGCGCCGCATCCACATCCACGACCGAAATCGCCTTCGCGCCCGCGCGCGCGGCCGTCAGCGCGATGGCGCGTCCTGCGCCTCCCGCGCCGAGCACGTGCAGCGACGCGCCTTCGACGCCAGCGCCGAACGCTTCTTCCAAGGCCTTCAGAAATCCAAAGCCATCGGTGTTGTGTCCCACGAGTCCGAGCGGCGTGAACTGCACGGTGTTGACGGACCCGAGCAGGCTTGCCGAGGGATCGAGCTGCGGGAGTCCGCGAAAGGCGACTTCTTTGAGCGGGATCGTGAGGTTGACGCCGCCGAATCCCATGGCGCGCATACTCTCGAGAACAGGCATCAGGTGGTCGGGGGGCACGTCGAAGGCCAGATAGACCGCGTCGAGTTCCAACGCTTGGAAAGAAGCGTTGTGCATGACCGGCGAGAGCGTATGGCCAATGGGGTGTCCGAGCACGGCGTAAGGTTTGGTGTGTCCCGATAGATGCATTTGGAATGTTCCAATGATTGGAAAAATTTCCGCGCAGTTTTCCAACGATTGGAACTTTTGGCGAGCGTTTGTCCAAACCCCTCCTCCCCTCCTCCCGGGGTCAGCCCTTGAATATTAAGTATTGATGGCGCGGCGTTCCGTTGGCGGACGCGAGAAGAGCCGTGTCGCACCCAGGTCCCATTTCCAGCGCGAGGCCAGCGCGTGACGATTAGCGCTATCCAGGAGAGGGCGTTGCCGAAGAAGAGACGAGCAAGGGGTAATAGACTTGAGGGCAAAACGAGGGAGGTGGCCCGCGGTCGGGTGGATTGATGAACGAGAAAAGAGCCGCCCGGAGCGCGACATATCTATGCTTGATATTCAAGGGTTGACCCCGAAAAGACCAGGGTTGACCCCGAAAGGAACGAAGGGACGCAATACTTGATATTCAAGGGTTGACCCCGATTTTGGGGGTTGACCCCGATTTCGGGGCGGGACCGGATTTAATGCCGACTGAGCATTAGGAGAGGAGGGGGGCGAGGTTTCGGCGCAGGTCGGCGGCGAGGTCGGTGGAGGCGTAGCGGGCGAGTCGCTCGTCCTGCCTGGCGAGCACACCCCGCCGCAGCGCCGCGTCTCCGGCGAGGCGGCCCATCGCTTCGGCAATGAGGTCGAATTGCTTTTCGCGGAAGAGCATGCCCGCGCCATCCAGTGTTTCGGGGACTGCGCCGGCGGCGTAGGCCAGAACGGGAACCCGGTGAGCCATGGCTTCGAGGAGCGGGATGCAGAATCCTTCGTGTTCGCTCATGCAAAGGAAAACGTGCGCGATCTTGTAGTAGCCATTGAGTTCGTCCTGCCGAACAGAGCCGGGGAAGATAACGTCGTTGAGTTTGAGTTCGACGGCTTTGGCGCGGAGGAGGGCGTGATAACGATCGAGTCCGGCGTAGGAGCCGACGTGGATGAGGCGCGAGTCGGGTTCGACGTAGCGCTGGAAGTAGTAGAAGGCAAAGAGCAAATCTTCGATGCGCTTGTTGGGCGCGCCGCGCCCGACGAAGAGGATGTTCGTTTTGTCGCCGCCGAAAAGTCCGATGACGCGGCGGCTGGGCGCAACTTTCCAGTGTTCGCGATCAAGGAAGAGCGGCAGAATTTTTACATCGCGGTGCCCGGCGGCTTCCAATTCATGCGCGTTGAACCGGCTCACGGCCATAACGACTTCGGCTTTGCCCGCGAGCGCGCGTACTTGTTCGAGTCCTCGCTGGAGGTGATGAGTGATCTCTTCCTGAAGGCCGCGAAAGAATTCGGGCGGCGTGATGTTGTGGTAGATGATCGCGCGACGACAGGGGATGGCGGCGAACAGGTCGTTGACGATGGAGCCGATGGAGAGGTGCAGAATGGCGATGTCGTCGGGCTTCATGGTTTCGCGCGCTCGCGCGGCGTCGCGCGCGCTGGCCCGAAGTTCGGGGAGAATGCGCTTCTGTTCGCAGTAGATTTCGGAGTCGTGGCCCCAGGATCGAAATAGTTTCTGCAAAACGCGGGCTTCATTGCTGATCGCGTCGCCGTTGCTGAAGCCGGCCACGAATTGATGAATCGCGGGCATGTCTTTTTCTACCAGTGAACGAACCAAGAGTGGATGCGAAAGTTGTTCATTCCGCTAATTTGCGACGGAAGGGGCGGATGAGGCGATAGAGGAACGGAGGGAGAAAAAAGCAGCGCGCCGCTTTGAGGTGCACGCCGTCACTTGTGAGCCAATCGCCTCCGCGAGAGACGGACGTTAGTTGCGTGACTTCGCAGAGGCGGCCGCCGAGCGGGAGATAAATCCAGTTAAAGGCATGCACGCGATGAAAGAGCTCGTCGCTTGTGTGGTCCGCGGGGTTTGTAATCGTCCGAATTTCGCGAAGAGCTTTGCGTCCGTAGTACGAGGCCTCTCCGGTTTGCGGCGCGCCGGGGTGTCCTTCGAGGATGCGATCCAGCAGTTCGCCGGTTCGTCCGGCGGTGCGACGAACCACCCGAAACACCAATTCCGGCGCGCTCAACCGCGGGTCGAGGTCGAGGTATTCCTGCAGCATGATGTTTCCGTCGTCAATGTTCTCCGTCATTCGATGCCACGTGTAGCCGCAAACGAGGTCTTTGAAATAAATGGCCCACGAGACGGCGCGAAGGCCCCGATATCTGGGCAGCAAAGCGTCGTGATAGTTGATGGGATTTCGACAGGCGTTCAGCAGGTCGCGCCGGAAGATCGGAGCGCAAGCGACGACGAGCGCGAAGTCGGGGCGGATGTTGTCTCGGAGTTCCGCCACGATGGATGGGCTATTCGGATCGCCGCTCGGCGCGGTTAGAATTTTTGTCTGTGATCGGCGCAGCATCTGAGGAATGGATGGAAGGTGGCGCGCGGTCGAATGTTTCAACCGAGGGTTCAGCATTCTGCGAATGGCGGACAACGCAAATTGCTTCCACTTCGCGCGCGCGGGGTGTGGCGTCGTCGCGATGAAGGCGGCGAATTCGAGGGTCGGCCGTTGTTTGAGCGCGGCGACGATGCTTTGAACGACGACGCGGGCGGCCATGGCGCCGGGCGCGCCGAAAACGACGAATTTCATGTTCCGCGATCCAGCGCGGCGAACATGCGGGTTTCGACCGCGGACCACGAGTATTCACGCTCGACGAAGGCGCGTCCGGATTGGCCGAGGCGCGTGCGAGCGTCGGCGTTTTTGCAAAGGTAGAGCAGGGCTTCTTCGAATTCGGGATAGTGCTTGAACCACAAACCGCCGCCGCTTCGGCGGCATTGGTCGGAGAGCACGGCGCTTTTCGCGTGGACGAGGGCGGGGGTTTTGGCGAGCCATGATTCGAGCAGCACGATGCCGAGGCTTTCGTTGACGGAGGGATGAATGAAACAAATCGCGCCGGCCATCGCCTCGTGCTTTTCCTGCTCGGAGACGAAGCCGACATCGAGAATGTGCGGGCGCAATTCGTCCGGCGCGTCAATTTGCCCGCTGCCTGTGAGTACGAGTTTGATATCCATTCCCGTGCGTTGCCGGAAAACGTGCATGTATTCGCAGAGCAGCGGCGTGCCTTTCAACGGTTCGCGACGGCCGGAGTAGATAATGTACGGCGCGGCGAGTTTATGCCTCGCGGCGAACGCTTTCGGATCGGCGGTGAAGGGTTCGAGGCCGAGGCCGACGACGGTAGATTTGTCGTTGGGAAAATTGTAGAGGCGTCGGGCGAGTTCGCGTTCGGACGCGGCGTTGAACATGCAGCCGCGGACGCGTTCGAACATTTCTTTCATGATGCGGAGATGGGCGAAGGCCTCGTCGTGCAGGCACGGCACGAGGAGGGTGCGGTCGGGGCGAACGGCGCTGCCGAAATACGTCACGCCGAAGAGGTATGGGCCGAGGACGATTCGGTCGTAGTCCGCTTTTTCGAGGCGCTCGATCAGGGCGCGGCTGTTGACGCTGTTGGCGATCCAGAGTTTTTCGTCTTCGGGGGAAACATAAACGCCCTGATCAATATTGGATTGGACGCGCAGGAAGCCTTCGATGTCGCGGTCGGCGTTGACGGGGAAGAAGTGAATATCCATTTCGCCGACGCGGCGCACGCCGGGAGGCACGGTGTTTTCCCACGTGAAGTGGTTGGTGGCGCAGGTGGTGAGAAAATCCACTTTTCGTCCGGCGCGGGCGCAGCGTTCGGCGAGCGCTTTGAGCAGGGTTTCCGCTCCGCCGACCGTGCCGCCTTCGGCGAAGCGCGGCGCGACAAATGCAATGCGGTGGGCGGACATGCGATGCGCCGGGGTGCATCAGCCCTTCGGCAGTTTCCTTTCGAGTTCGGCGATGCGCGCTTCGAGACGCTTGATCTTCTCCTGATACTTTTCGTCCAGCGCCTCGACGCCGGTGACGACCAAGCCGTTGACCGTGTTTTGTTGGGACCAGAGGCGGTAGGTGTAGAACTTCAGGAGTTTCCAGACGGTCTGTTTGAATTTGACGAGGAGGGGGGCGAGGGGGGAGTTGCGGCGCTCGCGGATTTCAAAGTCGTTGATGTCCACAAAGGACGCTTCGCGCAGCGAGCGAAGATAGAACGCGAGGAAATCCTCGTCGTTTTTGAGGTTCACGAGGTTGAAGCGTTCGGCGCGCGCGATGCGGGCGTCGGCATAGAGGCCGTCGGCGGTTTTTCGCGCGACGGTCTCTTGAATTTCGCGGACGATTTGTTCCGCATCCACTCCGGGCGCGGAAAACTCGATGGGCGTATTGACCATGAGGGCAATAGTCATGCGTTGCCCGACGGGTGTCAACGAGCTATCCTGCCTGATCGTGAATGGGAGCAAAGAGAAGGCGGCGGGGGGCGGCGATGATCCTGAGCAGCTTCGCGCCCGGCTGCGCGCCCTGGAGAAGACGTTTGAGGCGGACAAGCTTTCTGCTGCGGGCCGTCTGGCGGGCGGTGTGGCCCATGATCTGAACAATTTGCTGACGCCGTTTCTGGCCTATAGCGGCATGTTGTTGGAGGAGCTTCCGCCCGGACATCCGAGCCGGGAATTGATGGAAGAGGTGCTCAATTCCGGGAACGGTGTGTTTGCGCTTGCGAAGACGTTGAGCGCTTTGCGCGTGAAGGGAGCGGGCGGGGCGGCGGTGGACTTTCACGCCGCAGTTCTTGGCCAACTGGAAAAAATGAAAGCCAAGTGGCTTCCGAATCACACGCTCGTGGTGAACGTGTCGCAGACGCCTGCGTGGATTGTGGCAGAAGCGGGCGCGGTGGAGCGGATTCTTGAAGAGTTGATCAAGAACGCGCAACAGGCCACGCCCGTGGGCGGCGCGATTGAAGTTCAAACCGAACGCATGGACGAACCGGATGGAACGTTTTGGGTGTTGCGGGTTCGAGACGGGGGTTGCGGCATTTCGGAAGAGGTTCAGGCGCACATGTACGAGCCTTATTATTCCACACGCCCCAAAGGGCACGGAAAGGGGATGGGCCTTGCGCTCGCCGCGGCTGCCGCGGCGCGCTGCTGCGGAAGGATTCATTGCGAGAGCGGGGTCGGCGCTGGAACAACGTTTTCAGTCTTTTTCCCCGCGGCCAAATAATCGCCGCAGCCCATGTGCGGCGGGTTAGTCCGACGCGGCGAGGTTTTTATCTTTCATCGAACCCCAGGCGCCGAGGCGGTTGCGTTTGGCTTGGCGTTCGAGGTTCATCAGGGTTTCTTTTTTCCGATTTCCGTAGCCGTCGCTGACGTGCATGCCATATTGCCGCACCAGCCCGGCGGCGGTGAGGAGCTCGTCCAGATCGCCTTGCGGGGTGATGACGAAGGCGTATTCGCGGGGAAGGCGGCTGTTGCCTCGGGCGTCTTCCCATTTGGTGATGACGGTGAAGGGGGCGGCGGAGAGAATCTTGTCGGTGAAGTGTTTGGCTTCTTCGCCGAGTTTGATGGTTTCCGCGGGGGTCAGGCGAAAGTAGGATGCCTGTTCTTTCACGCGGTCGGGAAACGTCATGGAGGTTTCGGCGCAGTCCACATAGTAGAGCCGGAAGATGTATTCCTTGCCGCCGTGGCTGACGTGGAACGAATCGCCGTCATTGGCGCTGCGGCTCAGGAGGCGGCAGTCGTCGAGCACGGTCCAGCCGGAGCCTTTCCCGATTTTCGCGGCGATGGAGTCGCCGAGCGCGATGGAGCGCTCTTTGGGCGCCGCGGGTTGGCGCAGCTCCTGCGGAATGGCGAGGCCGGAGAGTTGGCGAACGAGAATTTGATCGGACGGGGTGAGCTGGTTGAGGCGGATGCGGTAGAGCGTGTCGTTTCGCGAGCGGAGGGTGACGACGTCCATCGCCGATTGCACGAATTCGGCATCCATCGAAGATCCGGACATGGTGGTCCATGCGCGAAAAGTTTCGCCGGTGAGCCAGATGGAGGGGGCTTGGGGGGCGGGAGCGTGAGCGATTTTTTCGGGGGCGGGCGGCTCGAATTCGATCGGCACTTCGTGTTGGGTGCCGTGCGCGTAGAGATATTCGGCGATCGGCTCGTTGCGGGCGAGCATCGCGACTTTGGCGGCGCTATAGCCGTCCACATCTTTGGTGTTGGGATCGGCGCCCAAGGCGATGAGGGTTTCGACGGCGGGCAAGCTGCCGCCGCGCGCGGCGGAGTGCAGGGGCGCGAAACCATCCTGGTCGCGGGCGTTGAGGTCCGCGCCGCTTTCGGCGAGCCACTTGATGAAGTCGGGGAAGCCCGCTTCTGCGGCTTCGTGCATGGGCGTGCGGCGTTCGTCATTGACGGCGCGCGGGTCGGCGCCCGCCGCGAGCAGGGCCTTGGCGAGGTCCACGTTGCCCATCTGCGCCGCGGTGAACAGCGTATTGGTCTGAACGTAGGTTCGCGGTGTGACAGGCTTGCGAACTTCGCAGCCGGCGAGGGCGAGGGCGATCATCAGTCCAGCGATGACGATGTGGCGATTGCGCATGGCGGGATTATAGCGCGGGGGCGTCGCGCGGCGAAGTGGATTGCTAGGATTTGTCGTGGGTCGTCTCCGCATCGCGCTGCTCGGCGAGGCGAATGAGCTGGTGCTTCATGGACCAGCGATAGACGAGAATCGGGCACAGGACGAAATAGACAAACAGCACGAGATAGAGCCACGGCGGGCGCAGGAAGAAGGCAAAGCCCAGCAGCGAGAGCAGGAGCGCCCAGCATAGAACCGAAACGAGCGCGACGAAGCTCCGTTCCTTTGGTCCGCGCGCGCGGGAAATGTTCAACCACGAGGCATAGACGCCTATGCCAATCGCGCCGAGGAACATCGCGCCGCCGATAATGGCTGTGGGGCTAATCATGACGGTTCGGTTGGCTGCGTATTACATGCCCGTGAAAAATAAGTCAACCTGTGGCGAGGGCTTCGGCGACGAGGTCATAATCCAAACCGCGCACTGCGCGCGCTTTCAGAACGGTACCGGGCTGGAGCCGGCCAAGCCCCCGGCCCTGGAGAAAAACGACGCCGTCAACTTCCGGGGCTTCATTCCGTGAGCGGCTGATGTGCCCCGCGCCCTTGGGCGCCGAGGTTCCGGGCGGAACGGGGCCGTCGAGCATGACTTCAAATTCGCGGCCGACCATGCCGGCCAAACGTTTGCGGGAGATTTCCAACTGCGCGAGCATGAGCGCGTCGCGGCGTTGCTTTTTGACGGCGAGCGGCACGTTGTCTTCCAACTGCGCGGAGGGCGTCTTCGGCTCTTTTGAATAGAGGAAGGCGCCGACGTGCGAGAACCGGCCTTCGTGGACGAAGTCCAGCAGATCATTGAACTCCTTGTCGGTTTCGCCGGGGTATCCGACGATAAACGTGGTGCGGATCGCGCCGTGCGGCATTTTGGCGGCGATGCGGTCCATGAGTTGCACTGTTTCGCGGCGGCCCAGGCCGCGGCCCATGTTGGAGAGCATCCGGTCGGCGATGTGCTGGAGCGGAATATCAATATAAGGGCAGAACGCGGAATGGTCGGCGAGCGTGTCGAGCATCTCGTCGTCGAGGAAGCGAGGAAAGGCATACATTAAACGCAGCCAGACGCCCGCGGGTTCGGCCTCTTTCGCGAGGGCGCGGAGCAGGTCCGCGAGTCGCAGTTTTCCGTAGAGGTCGCGCCCGTAGCTGGTGGTGTCCTGCGCGATGAGCTGAATTTCGCGCGCGCCCATTTCGATGAGCTGGCGTGCCTCGGCGACCAACTCCTCAATCGGACGGCTGAACTGCACGCCGCGAATGTAGGGAATCGAGCAGAACTTGCAAAAATTGGAACAGCCTTCGGAAATTTTCAGGTGCGCGAGATGCGGCGAGCCGAAGCGCAGCCGCGGCGCGGTGAGAAATTCGGTGTAGCTGTGCGTGAACGACTGAGCGGCGGCGAGCCCGCTGAACCGCTTGTCGCCGATTTGAACCGGCGCGCCGCCGCTATCGGCGTGGCTGCGCGGCCGGCGGGCGAGCGATTCCAGAATCGAGGGAAGATTGGGGTAATCGTTGAAGCCAATCTGAGCGTCGGCGGCGTCGAGGAAGCTGGTCAGTTCTTCCGCGCCGTGGGCGCGTTCGACAAGGCAGCCAAGGGCGACGACGGATTTCAGCTTTTTGCCGCGCTTTAGTTTCTGAAGCTCGCGAAGGACGCCCGCGGATTCCTCGCGAGAATCGTGGATGAAGCCGCAGGTGTTCACGAGGCAGAGATCGGCGTCGGAGGGATCCTCGGCGATCATGAATCCGGCGGAGGCGAGTTGTCCGAGAATGCGTTCCGAGTCCACGGTATTCTTGGAACAGCCCAGGCTGATGAGACTGATGACGGGTTTCTTCATGCGATTGGCTGGACAAGGTAGCAGAAGGCGTCAGAATATCCAGTCGTGATGCCGTGCCCCGCATGTCGGAAGCCGATGATCGTCCTCGAATTCGAGGGCGTTGAGACGGACTATTGCGCGCAGTGCGGCGGCGTCTGGCTGGACAAAGGAGAGATGGGACTGATTCTCAAACAATCGTTGGATGTGGATGCGCTGCCGGCGGGCGAGGGGAAGAAGGGGAACCGCCGTTGCCCGCACTGCGCGCGGCGGATGCGCGTTGTGAAGATGCCGGGCATGGAGGTCGAGGTGGACCTTTGCCCGCGCGAACATGGGATATGGCTAGACAAAGGCGAGTTGAAGGCGATTATTCAACAAGGCGCGGGTCGCGCCGATTGGTCGGAACTGGCGCGATACTGCGATAGCGTTTTCGGATAAGGAGAAGGTTATGGCTGCTGGATTGATTCTGTTGGGTCTGCTCGTGGTTCTCGTGCTGTGGTTTGTCGGGACCTACAACGGGTTGGTCGGCAAACGCAACGAGGTCAAGAACGCCTGGGCACAGATTGATGTGCAGTTGAAGCGGCGGCATGACCTCATTCCGAACCTGATCGAAACGGTGAAGGGCTATATGACGCACGAGCGCGAAACGTTCGAGAGCATCACCAAGGCCCGCGCGAGCGCGATGGGCGCGACCGGCGTCGCAAATATCGGGCAGGCGGAAGGCCAGCTCTCCGGCGCCTTGAGCCGGTTCTTCGCCGTCGCCGAAAATTATCCAGAATTGAAGGCCAACACGAATTTCCTCGCGCTGCAGGAAGAACTGGCCTCGACTGAAAATAAAATCAGCTTCGCGCGTCAGTTCTACAACGACGCCGTCATGCGCCTGAACAACGCGGTAGAGAGCATTCCCTCGAACATCGTGGCCGCCATCGGCCATTTCCAAAAGGCGGAATTCTTCGAAATCACCGAGCCGACAGAACGCGAAGTTCCAAAGGTCAAATTCTGATCGCCGCCGTATCCGGCGGCAGGCGTTAGCGCATGTGGGAGGCGATTCGATCCAATAAGCGCCGCTCGGCGATATTGATCGTCCTCCTTGGCGCGGTGCTCATCCTGCTCGGCTACGCCATCGCCGGAGCGCTGGACCCGCGCGCGGGCATCATCGGCGCGCTGAGCGCGTTCGCGTTGTGGGTCATCCTGCTGACGGTCGCCATGGCCGGCGGCGAGAAGGTGATTCTCGCGCAAGTGGGCGCGCGCGAAGTGCAGAAGAAGGACGCGCCGCAGTTGGTGAACATCGTCGAAGAAATGACGATCGCCGCGGGCCTGCCGCAAATGCCCCGCGTGTTTATTGTGGATGATCCCACGCCCAACGCCTTTGCCGTTGGCCTGACGCCCCAGCGCGCCGCCGTTGCCGTGAACACGGGCCTGCTCGCGCGGCTCACGCGCGACGAGTTGCAGGGCGTCATCGCGCACGAACTCGGGCACATCCGAAATCGCGACACCCTCTTCATGACGCTGGCCGGCGTCACGATGGGCGCGATCATCATTCTCGCGGATTTGTACCTGCGCGGCCTCCGTTTCGGCGGCTATCGCGGACGCAGCAACAACAATAAAAACTCCGGGCAGGCGGCGGCGATCATGGCGATCGTCGCGCTGGTCCTCGCCATCCTCGCGCCGCTGCTGGCACAGATGTTGTATTTCGCCTGTTCGCGCCGGCGCGAATATCTCGCCGACGCTTCCGCCGCCCAATTCACCCGCTATCCCGAAGGGCTGGCCTCGGCGCTGGCGAAAATATCGGGCGCGCAGCCGGTGGAGGATGCCGACGTGAGCCGCGTCGTCGCGCCGATGTATATTTGCCGGCCCTCCGCGATGCACAGCCTCTTCGCCACGCACCCGCCCGTCGAAGACCGCATCCGCGTTCTTCGCGCCATGACCGGCGACGTTTCGTTGCTCGGCTACGAACAGGCCTATCGCCAGTCGCACAGTGATCGAGGTGTGATCGGCGCGCGAACGCTCCGGGGACTTGAGCCGCTGGAAGCCCGGGCGACTCCACCGCCGTCCCCGGACAGTCCATCCACCCCCGGCGCGCCGCAAATTCCAGGTCTGTCGAAAATCCCCGGGGGAGCCGCCGCCGCAGCAGCGGCCACGCTCGGGCTGGCCGGAGCGGCGGTATCCTCGCCGACGCAGTGGCGCGGCGCGAAAAACATTCTGCACAGCATGAACCAGATGAAGGTCATTGATTGCGAATGCGGCCTTCGTCTGAAATTGCCGCCGGGATTTGACGCGCCCGCCGTCAAGTGTCCGCGTTGCGGAACTGTGCACAGCATTTGACTGGACGCCCGGCGGGAGCGGGTATAGTTTGCGCGGCTTTCGTGGTTTCAAACAAGACCACGGAGGCTTGCAGAAATGAACTCCGCAAACGCACCGAAGAGCAGAATCGCGAAGCATGTGCTGGATATTCCCCGTTCCGGCATCCGCGATTTTTTCGACATTGTCAGCACGATGAAGGAGGTCATCAGCCTCGGCGTCGGCGAGCCGGACTTCGACACTCCGCTGCACATTCGCGAAGCGGCCATGGCTGGCCTCCAGCGCGGCGAAACCGGATATACTTCGAACATGGGCATGCAGGAGCTTCGGGATGCGCTCTCCGGCTACGTCGCACGTACGTTCGACGTCCGATATCGCCCGGAAGATGAAATCCTGATCACCACCGGCGTCAGCGAAGGGTTGGACCTCGCGCTGCGCGCCATGGTCGAGCCGGGCGATGAAGTCCTCTATCACGAACCCTGCTACGTCTCGAACCGCCCCGTGATCATCTTTGCTCACGCCACCCCCATTGCGATTGAAACGCGAGGCGAAGACAACTTTCGCCTCACGCGGCGCGATTTGGAGCAGAAAGTGACGCCGCGCACGAGAGCGCTGATTTTGAACTATCCCAACAATCCGACCGGCGCGATTCTTGATCGGGCCGATTTGCAGGACATTGCCGACTTTGCGCAAGAACACGACCTGATTGTCATCACCGACGAAATCTATGCCGAACTGACCTACGACGCGAAGCACGTGAGCATCGCCTCGCTTCCGGGCATGAAAGAACGCACCATTTTCCTGCACGGTTTTTCCAAAGCCTGGTCCATGACCGGTTTTCGCCTCGGCTATGCCTGCGGCCCTGCCGAGTTGATTGAGGCCATGATGAAGGTGCATCAATACACGATGCTGTGCGCCCCGACCCTCGCGCAGGTCGCCGCCATTGAGGCCCTCCGCGATCCGGAAAACGACATCGCCGGAATGCGCAACGAGTACAAGCGCCGCCGCGACTTCATTCACCATTCGTTTCAGGAAATGGGCATTCCCTGTCCCAAACCGCTCGGCGCCTTCTACGCCTTTCCGGACATCCGGCAATTCGGTTTATCTTCCAAAGAATTCGCCACGCGTTTCCTTGCGGAAGAAAAGGTGGCCGTTGTGCCCGGCCCCGCGTTCGGCGCTTGTGGCGAAGGATCGCTTCGTTGCGCCTACGCCACCGCGCTGGATCAGATCGAGGTCGCCATGAGCCGGTTGAAACGCTTCACCGGGCGGCTCCAAAAATCCCGTGCGTCTGCCGCAAGCCGTTGATTTTAAGCCGCTCCTGAAGTTATCCACAGCACACGAATCGAGCTGTGCATAAAAAAATACCGAATTATTAACACGTTGTTGCAACCCGTTTATCCGCAGCGCGTTGCGACATAAAACCCCGTCAAAAGAAGCCCTCAAAAGTTATCAACAAATCCCGAAATCCGACTGTGAAAAAGGCGAAAAAAGGGCCGCTTTTATTGGACGAAGGGCTTGGACGGCGGCTCAATTTGCAGGGGCGAAAGGATATCCTGCAAGAGGGCAACGGTACGATCCACAGACGCCTGGATCAGCGCCATTTCTTGAGCGATTTTCTCAATATTCTGGCGATCGAGCACATAACGATTTTCGAAAGCCGCCAGCCGGGCGCGTAGGGCGGCCACGGTCTCGTCGAGGTTTTCTGCAAGGCCGAAATCGGACTCCGGCACATGAACTTCCGTCCCACAATCGGGGCAAGTCACCGTAAATCCAGCGGCGCGGGGGTCAATGGCAAGGCTCTTGGTGCATTGCGGACAATTGAAAATGATGTCGTCGGGCCTGACATCCTTGGAAACCATTGCCTTCTCGCTCATGATCGTCACCTGCTGGCAATGTACCCTCAGCCGGGCCAGAAGTGCAACGGATTTCGGCCCATTCGCCCGCCGAAACAACTTTTGACAAATCTGCCCGACTCACCCACATTCGGGCCATCTCTATTCGCCACAACCGGGAGCACGCATGAAGTTCAGTCTGATTCCGCGCGAAGTCCAGTTTTTTGACATGATTGAAGACGGATCGCGCCTCCTCGTGGATGGCGCGGCGGCGCTGTTGGAGCTGTCGAGCAACTTCGACGACATGGATGAGAAGATCAAACGCATCAACGACATCGAGCACGCCTGCGACGATGTCTCACACCATACGCTGGAAAAGCTCGAAACCTCGTTCATCACGCCGCTGGACCGCGAAGACATTCACGAACTGGTCCTGCACATGGACGACGTGATTGACATGATCGCCGCCGTGGCCACCCGCTTCGGCATGTTTCACCTCAAGCAGCCGCGCAAAACCCTGGCGGAATTCGCGGACGTCATCAGCCAGCAGACCAAGGCCCTCTCCTCCGCCCTGTCGCAATTGCGGAATCCGAAAAAATACGACCTCGTTCGCAAAGACTGCATCGAAGTCCACCGTCTTGAAAATCAAGCCGACGAAATTTTCCGCCGCGCGATCCGCGAATTATTCGAAAACGAGACCAACGCCATAGACCTCATCCGCTGGAAGGAAGTCTATGAAGTCATGGAGACCGTCACGGACTGCGGCGAAGACGTGGCCAATATCATTCACGGCATTGTGGTGAAGCAGGGCTGATCCCCCGCATCATGCAAAACTTCCTTCACGACATCGCGCATATCGGGTCCTATCCCTACATCGCGGTCATCATTCTGACGGCGCTGGTTTTCGACTTCGTCAACGGATTTCACGACGCCGCCAACGCCATCTCGACCATCGTCGGCACGCGCGTTTTGCGGCCCACCGTCGCCGTTTTCTGGGCCGCCTTCTGGAACTTCACGGCGCTGTGGATTTTCGGTTTTCACGTCGCCAACACCGTCGCCAAGTGGGTTCATCTCGACTATGTGAACAACGACGTGCTCTTCGCCGGGCTCCTTGGCGCCATCATCTGGAACCTCATCACGTGGTATATCGGCCTGCCCTCCAGCTCATCGCACGCCCTGCTCGGCGGCATTTGCGGGTCAGCCATCACGCACGCCGCCAAAGTCACCGGAGTGCTCCAGAGCGACAGCGTTTGGAAAACGATAAAATTCATCGCCATCGCTCCACTGCTCGGCTTTGCGCTCGGCACCTTCTTCATCACGATTCTGATGTGGGCGCTGCGCCGGGCCAACCCGCGCCGCGTGGACCGCTCCTTTCGTTACGTCCAGCTCGCCTCCTCCGCGCTCTACAGCATGGGCCACGGCACCAACGACGCGCAAAAAACGATGGGCATCATCGCCGCGCTGCTCTACAGCTCCATCTGGTCCCACCAACAAGAAGCCTTCGTCGCGGGCAAGGTCGAATTTCCATTTTGGATCGCGCTCGTTTGCTTTTTGACCCTCGGACTCGGCACGCTCGCCGGCGGATGGCGCATCGTCAAGACGATGGGCCTGAAAATCACAAAACTCCGCCCGCACACGGGCGCCTGCGCCGACATTTCCGCCGCGCTCACCCTCTTCGCCTCCACGCATCTCGGCGTCCCCGTCAGCACCACGCACACCATCACCGGCGCCATCATCGGCGTCGGCAGCGTGCAGCGCCTCACCGCCGTTCGATGGGGCGTCGCGCGCAACGTCGTATGGGCCTGGGTGCTGACCATTCCCGCCGGCGCCGTCTTCGGCGCCCTCTGCGTCTGGCTCATTGCCCTCGTTCGCTCACTGGCCCGCTGATGCGCGGCCAACCGGCGCGCGACTTCCAATCGTTGGAAATGTATCGTCGCGAGTGATTTGAGGAAAAATCTCAACGATTTGAGGAACGCACGGCGCAAGATCGCGTCGCGCAAGGACGAATCGGCCGGATATCGAGGTCGCGCGCCGCTTCCATGCGGCGCGTTTCAACGCTCATACAAGTGGGTTGAAAAGCTCCAGAAACTCGGATGGACGAAGTTGCTGCGGCGGGCCAAAGGAGAAGTTCGCTTTGCCGGTGGCCAGGTCCATAGACACGGATTGAACTGGCGACTTGCGACCGCCGATCAGGACAATCCGCTTGGCGGGCGCGGCGTCGCCGATGGTCGCCAGTACAGAACCTTCGTAGTAATCCGCAGAAAGGGCGGAGAAGATGCCCGCGGCGAGGCCCGATGGAGGCTGCTCCATCTCGTCGGTTGTTGCATCAATAGTTTGAAGGGCATCGCGGTATGGCGCGCCTCCTGCGCCGAGATGTGTCCCGTTGTACTGCGCCCATGTTGAACGGAACGTGAACCACCTCGGATAGGCATCCTGCGGTCCAGTGGCACAACCCGCACGAATACTTACATCAAAGAACGTCCATCCGGCAGGCGGGTTGTCCAATAGCTCGTCAGGCGGGAACGAATCTGTCGGACTCCAGCCGCGTTCGTTAAGTAGCTGGGTGTGCGTTTTTGAAGTCGTCCACATACTCTGCGTGTTGGTTCCGCGGATGCGGACGTCAGCACTCCATTGCTGGACAAACCACTTTTCCGTGTCAAAGACAGTATCGTAGCTCGTGCCGCCCGCCGGCCGCTTGAACATCGGATGTCCGGCATATCGGGCGCATGCGGCGACATTTTCCCAGCCGATTCCCGATGCATTGTAACTGAAGAGCATGTCATTCGTCATGTACCCCGTCGGGAAGCGACAGAAGATCGGTATGCGTCTTTTCGCCCCGCGGAGTAGAACTGAAAATTGCATAACGCGGGGGCCCGCGCTCTGCCCGGCGGAGTCTTGAGCGACAAACAGAGTTTGCTCATTCGTTGTTCGCTGAATCCCCTGCTTCACGGTTGTAGGAAAGCCGCTTGGCGGCGGGGGTGCGCCGGTGACGTTATAGTTGTTCACGGTGAGGACGGAGTTAATCAGCCGTCTTTCATACGCGATGCGGATACCCGAAGGCACGAGGTCGCTGCGAGGTTTGTATTCGGCGCTGTCGCCTGGGGCCGAGATGGTCGTCAGTAATGTCGAATCTGCTTTCAGACAATGAACCCGCGGCGGAGTCACTGAGTAGTCGAAGTACACGATTGCGCCGGGTAGCCAGCGGAGGGCGGATTGAACTATGGACGCGATGGAGACGTCCACGACGTCGGCGCGGGGAATGTTGATCGCGGGCAAATCAATCGTTCCCAATTGACACTGCGCGCCATCGAGGATCGCGGCTTGGAGGGTGACGCTGATCGTGGTGGTGAGGGATGCGCCGCCGTACCAGTGTCGGCCGGTCTTGTATTGGAATCCGGTGAGCGGATCGGCGACTTGGGGGGCCCACATGATGTCCTGGAAGTCCTGCCAGGGACCCACGACGTCCACGATCTGACCCTCGCTGCCTGGAGCGCCGACGATTCTCGGCGCGCGACAGCGTCCGTAGAAGATGCGGGTGCCGTCCACGGCGATGGAGACGTACTGGCCTTCGTTGAAGGCGGAGTTCAGCGCGGCGATGTAGTCGGCGGCGAAGTGGAGCGAGGCGACGTCCACGTCCTGGTTGTTGATGGAGATGTTGACGTTCTTGATTCCGAACGTGCCGGGCGCGACGCCGTTAATGGTGTACGTGGGCATCAGCGGTTCCGAATTTGGGATAGCGCAAGCGATGCGCTCGCGTTGGCTGCGGCCGCGGCACTCTCCGTCACGGTTACGCGCGCGGAAAGGTTTGTCACTTCGTTCTGGACGCCTTGCAGGGCATTCGTGAGGGAGTTGCTCAAGGACTGAATCTGGCTGACCACGGCTTGAGACAGTTCGCGTACCGCGCCGGACATTTCGGAGCTTGCGTCCACCGTGGCCTTCGTGACCTCGCCCGCAGCGGTCTTCACGTCCTGGACGCCAGCGGTGGCAGTCGCTTTGACTTCGCCTGCGGCGGCGGTCATGTCGGCGGCCACGCCGGTGGCGGCCGCATTGACGTCCCGTCCGAAGGCCACTGTAGCGTTTGAAACTTCAACCCCGGCGGCGGCAAGGTTGCGAGAAGTGTCTGCGATCAGCGTCTTGATCTCGGCGATGCGAGCCTGCGCCGCTTGAATATCCGCGAATGCGGCTCCCTGCTCGACTGCTCCACCGCGCGCCTGGGCCGCCGTCAGGCGGGCTGATGCCGCAGC
>JABLTH010019031.1_pt1 | contig 130406 bp, 109 predicted proteins | sample 7875711 | NCBI WGS metagenome assembly JABLTH01 (sample SAMN14941262, study PRJNA633318) | bioreactor metagenome | isolation source: bioreactor | place: China | collected 2019-03-05
GCCATCGCCCGATGGAAAGCGGCGTTGCTCGCAACGTCCCCATCCGAGGCTCTCAATCAACGCCATCGCCGTCAGATCCTTCATCCCGCCCTCGCGCGGAACCGCAACCACCTTCACATCCTCCGGACGCATCCCCTTGCGAATCACGATCGCGGCCTCCTCGCAGCCGGACCCCGCAATCACCCGCAGCGGTTTCTCGCCCGCCTCAGCCGCGGCCACGCGCGTCCAAGGGATCACGCCGAAATCCGCGTCGCCCGAAAGCAAACGCTCCGGCACCATCCACGCCGTCGGCGCAATCGAGAGTTGCGCTTCCACACCGGAATCGGCAAAAAAACCTTTCGCATAAGCAACATACGCCGGGGTCTGGCAGACTCCGCGAAGAAGAGAAAAGCTGATTTTCATGTTCTGTAGCCTCCTGAATATGACACTCTTTCGGATTGCCGTGCGCAAAGCCCTCACTCGCGCAGAACCCGCACATCGCGTATGTTCATCTCGGCAACCTCGCGAGCGGTAAGGACTTATGGGGTTGATCCATGTGCCTGACAAGCAAAAGTTTCAAAAAATGTTCGATGCGCTGATAGCGGGAAAATTTTTCGCCATTTGTGAAGATTGAAAGCAACCGTGAACGAAAACTCACCTCAACCGCCGCCTCAAACACCCGCGCCTCTACAAAAACGAGGCTACGTTCTCGTTGCGCTCATGCTGACCATGATGCTCGCCGCGATGGACAGCACGATCGTCTCAACGGCCATCCCGGAAATCGTGTCCGAACTCGGCGGCTTCACCCGATTCTCGTGGGTCTTCTCCGCCTACCTCCTCGCCCAAACCGTCACCATCCCGCTCTACGGCAAACTCGCCGACATCTTCGGACGCAAAGTCGTCCTCGTCATCGGCACCCTCATCTTTCTCGCGGGTTCCGCCACCAGTGCCGCCGCGTGGAACATCAACTCCCTCATCGCCTTTCGCGCCCTTCAGGGACTCGGCGCCGGCAGCATTCTCGCCTCCGTCAACACCATCGCGGGCGACATCTACACCGTCGTCGAACGCGCCAAAATCCAGGGCTGGCTCTCCAGCATGTGGGGCATCAGCGCCATCGTCGGACCCACTGTCGGCGGCGCCCTCACCGAATACATCAACTGGCGCTGGATTTTCATCATCAACCTGCCCATCGGCCTGATGAGCCTCTTCTTCCTCATCCGCTACTTCAAAGAACGCGTCGCCCCGCGAGCGCCTAAAATTGATTACCTCGGCTCCGTCCTCATTCTCCTGAGCGTCGGACTGCTCATCGTCTATCTACTCGAAGGCGGACAGCGCTGGCCCTGGCTGAGCGCGCAAAGCCTCGGCATGCTTGGGGTCACCCTCATCCTCTTCCTCGTCATGCTCCGTGTGGAAAGCCGGGCGGAGGAAGCCACCCTCCCGGCCTGGGTCTGGAGAAACAAGACCCTCGTCCTGACCAACGCGTCCATGGTCTGTATGGGCATTGTCATGATGGGACCGGAAACCTTTCTGCCCACCTACGCGCAAGCCTCACTCGGGCTCGGCATCATCGCCTCCGGCCTCCTCCTCGCAACCATGACCATCGGCTGGCCCATCGCCTCCGGCTATTCCGGCAGGTTGTATTTGAAGATCGGATTCAGAAACACCTCCCTCATCGGAACGATCTTCATGGTCACGGCCTGCGTCGGATTCCTCCTCATCCCGTGGCCGCAACCCATACCTCTGCTCGTCGCCGATCAAATTCTCCTTGGCGCCGGCTTCGGACTCCTCAGCACCCCCGCCCTCGTCGGCGCGCAATCCATGGTTGGTTGGGAACAACGCGGCGTCGTCACAGGGCTCAACATTTTTGGCCGCAATCTCGGCCAAAGCCTCGGCGCTGCGATCTTCGGCGCCATCTTCAACAACTCCTACCATCATCAAATGCAGCACGCCCCGCCCCAACTGGTCGAAGAAGCCGCGAACCTGCTCGCCGTTCTCAAAAGCGCCGGCATCGCCCCCGCGAAAAAGCTCTTTCTCCAAAATGCGCTCTACCACTCCACCACCCACATCTACATCGGCCTCGCCTTTTTCTCCGCGCTTGCCCTTCTCGCCATTGCCCGGACCGCCACCCGCGTCGCCCCCGCCCCCGGCCACACCGGGGTCAACCCTCGCACCGGGGTCAACCCTTGAATATCAAGTTTAGCTTTTCCTCCTCGCGCGCGGAGAGCGTCGAGCCGCCACACGGGACCGGCGGTTCACCGGCTCCGCTTCGCCCCACAACTTTTTTGCTCCCCCGGGTTGACTATTGGTATGACTTGTGATTGATATATCAACCGTCCGTTTGATACGGCGGGTCTTTGCGTGGTGCGGGACCATTTCTGGAGGGTGTGTCTGATGAACTACGGTGCGAGTGTGAAACGTGGCTTGATGGCCATGATCCTTGCGGCGGGGGTCGCGGGGGCGGCGGAGGATGCGGCGGTCAAGGAACTGGAGCGCAAGATTGATGCGCTCTCCGTCGAAATCGAAAGATTGAAACTTCATGATGTCGCGATCGCGCCGAGCGAGAGTGTCCACGGCATGGGACCGGCGGCGTCCAAGGTCTATCGAAAAGAATCCGGCGTTTCGCTGGGCGGATACGGCGAGGCGCTCTACCAGAACTTTGAAAGCAGCACCAAAAATGACCAGTGGGACCTGCTGCGCTTCGTCCTCTATGCGGGCTACAAATACAACGACCGCGTCGTGCTCAACACCGAATTGGAGGTCGAACACGCCACGACGGAGAAGGAAGGCGATGTCGGTGTCGAGTTCGCCTACATTGACTACCTCTTCACCGAGTCGTTCAATCTACGCGGCGGCTTGGTGCTGGTTCCTATGGGCTTGATCAATGAATTTCACGAGCCAACCACGTTCTTGAGCGCCCGGCGACCGGATGTCGAAAACAAAGTCATCCCCAGCACATGGCGCGAAGGCGGGATCGGCGCGTTCGGCGACGTCGCGGGCTTCAGTTACAAAGCCTATCTGCTCAACGGCCTCAAGGGTGAAGACTTCAGCGCAAGCGGCATCCGCAGCGGACGCCAGAAGGGGTCCGAAGCCTCCGCCGAGAGTTTCGCCGGCGTGGCGCGCGTGGACTACACCGCGATCAACGACCTGCTCATCGGCGGCTCGTTCTACTACGGCGACGCGGCGCAAGATTTGCCGTTCTCGGTGAATGCCACGATGGCGGACTTGCACTTCGATTGGAAATGGAACGGACTCTCGCTCCGCGCGGTGGGCGTCATCGCTGAAATTGACGGCGCCGGCGACCTGAGCGCCTACAAGGCCGAAAAGGAAGAAGTCGCACTCGCCGATTTCGACCCCGTGGGCGAACGCATGACCGGCTGGTACGTCGAGGCGGGCTACGACCTCTTCGCCGCGCTCCGCCCCGGCAGCGAAGCTTCGCTGACCCCGTTCGTCCGGTTTGAGTCCTACAACACGCAGGACAAAGTTCCGTCCGGCTTCGAGGCGTCGGGGAAAAACGATGTGGATGTGACCACGGTCGGACTCAACTTCAAACCCATCGCGGAAGTTGTGCTCAAAGCCGACTACCAGTTCTACGACGACGCCGCGAACAAGTTGAAGAACCAGTGGAACCTCGGACTTGGCTACATCTTCTAATCCGATGTAGGATGTCCTCATCCCAATGACCCATCGCAACATCATCCACGGATTGGTCATTGGGATTCTCCTTCCCTTCCTGCCCGCGCGCGGAGCGCCCCTGCTAACGCAGCAGGAGGCGCTGAAACAAGCTTTCCCCAACGCTGAAATCGCTCGCCGCGTTGTCGCTTTGACGGCCGACCAGATGAAAACCGCCTCAACCATCTCCGGCGTAAAAATCCCCGGTCCGTTGGTCATCCTCTACGAAGCCTCAAAAGACGGACACCTCATCGGCACGGCGTATTTCGATGTGCAACGCGTCCATTCCCTGCCTCAAACGTTGATGATCGTCGTCGGACCCGACAAGCGCCTCAAATCGGTCACCGTATTGGACTTCAAAGAACCGTCGAAATTCATGGCGCCCGCCGCATGGATGCAACAATTCTCCGACCGCGCGCTCGACGATCAGTTGCAACTTCGCCGGGGCATTGACGGCATCACCGGGGCAACGCTCACGGCGCGTTCCACGATCAAATCTGCGCGCCTTGTCCTCGCCATTCACGCGGTTCTGAGTCCATGACAGCTTTTGACCGCAGACTCATGCTGATTTCGAATCTGCTCGTTGGCGGCACCGGCATCGCCTACGGCCTGATTCACTGGCTCGGCAAACCGCCGGATGAATATTCGCTCTATCACCCGTGGTTCTCATCGGCCCAGCATCTGCACATTCTGACCGCTCCGCTGCTCGTCTTCGCCATCGGTCACCTCTACCACCACCACGGCATCTCGTCGCTGAAAGCCGGAACGGAAGAAGGCCGGCGCAGCGGCATCGCCCTGCTCATCCTCGCATTTCCGATGATTTTTTCCGGCTACTTCCTGCAACTGGCCGGAAGCGACAACTGGCGCATCATCTGGATCGGCGTACACGTCGCGACTTCACTCGTCTGGCTCGCCGGATTCGCAGCACATCTAATCTCGCACGCGCGCGCAAAAGAGCTGAACGCCTCCTAGCCTCCGATCGCCCGGCCCTCGCCACCCCTGCCGATCCGCAAGCGCCCTCAGCGGTTCAGCGGGACGCTGTTCCCCGCCCGACCGTCTCGGCTCCTTGACCCCAGGACGCCGAGGATCAACTCTTGAATAGCACACGCATTTCCTTGCTGCCCTGGAATTGGACAACACACCCGGCCGATGCTTAACGATTGTTTTCAAGGGCGGCCCGCCGCCTAGTCGCAATACCGCGCAGCGACTCCAGGGCGATCCGGGCCTCTCCCGGAGTGAATCCAACCTCAGCCATAACGACCCCGCCGGCTCCGTTACCCGGAGCCACCGCTCAGTGGCGAGCTTATGGAACGCAAACATCTCGCGCTGAGTTTGCGAAGCGCTTTCCCAAATCTTCGCGCAAGATATTCGCCATAACACGATGCCCAAGTCCGCCGAGATGCATCTGATCCAGGAACAGATTTGTGCCGATCGGCTGTTTTAACAAATACGGTGTTGTGTCAATAAACGGAATAGTGTTCGTCGCGCAAAATGCTTCCAACTGCCGCTGCGGAAATAGCGCCTCTTGAGGCGGCGCATTCCCCTTAAGCGCGAGAAGTTGCATCACACTGGGAACGGCAACAACCACGAGATTCGTCAACTGAGGATCATTCGCGATCTGCATGAGTTCATCTTTTTCGAATTGATCCCATACCTCTCGCACCCACGCCTTTAGGAGCGAATTATTCTGAAAGGAAAGCGGAAGCAGAGCCTGCGAATTCCTAAAGTGTCTTCTGATCCGACTCAGTTCCAGAGATGCGATCGAACGCGTAACCGAGCTGAACCCGCCATCAGCCTGCACCTCTTCAGACATTTGGGGTTTTCCTTTCTGAGGGTCAAAGGTCCATTCATATTTAATCACATCATTCAAGCAGAAGATCAAATAGACAGCATCCCACGAAAGATCGGCCAGATAGCGCTTGAAATACTGAATTTCCTGATGCGTTGACCAGCCTGAGCAGGAGGCGTTGTAAACACTGAAATTTGAACCGACTTCTGCTTGTAAGACTGAAGAAAAAATTTGGTTGTACGGCAACATATCCCCATAGCTGACCGAATCGCCGAGAATCAAAACAAGAGGCGCTACGGCCTGATCAGGTTCATTGGTGCCCAACAAACCGCGGCTGTTCGTCTCATGATTAGCCCTTTCAGTCCCGTGGCGAATGCCAGTGAAGTTCGGCTTAAGACGATAGCCGAGATTTTCGTCATATTGGTAAATATTGTCTGGGTCGCTATCCAGCCGTTCCTCAAGGTCTTTACGTTGCGCGTCGGTAATTTGTCGGACCGAGTTCCCCTGATTCTTAACGATCAAGATCAGCGCCGCACACAGGCCGGCAAGGAAAAAAGAGCCGAGCGCAAGGGCGAGTTTTTGAGAAATTCGCGCGCCTTTCTTGAATCCGTTCTGGCCGCTGTGTAGCGCCCTCTGCATCGGCCTTTTTTATAGAGCAGTATCCACTCCGTCAATTGGGCTTTCATCGGCAAGTTGCCGCGCCCATATCGGAGGGGCGCTCTTTGTGTTCTATGCGCTCTCTGCGGTTGACCCCATTCCCCCACCAAACCGCTGTTCAGATTCGGCCTTCCCCCGCCTCCGTGTTCAGCGACGGCGCCTCCAGGGTTTCTAGCCCAGCGCGATGAAATGACCCCAACGCTCAACGGCCAAGCCATCCGGATTCGGAACTCAAGCGAAACGCGGCAAGTGTTCTTTTGGCTGGAGGCTATCCCAGAACCTATTTTCGCGCCGGTGCGCGCGCCGCGCCCGCTGAACAAGGCGGGCGAGCGGGAGGCGTGCCGAAGCGGCACGTGCCCGCTCGCCCAACGCTGTGCAGCGGAGCTGCGCCGCCCCGCAATTCGACAATGCAGTCGGCCGGTTGTTAAAAATATTTTTTCAATGGGCCGACCCTTGCACCCATGGGGAAGCACCCAGGGGAAGGCTCTGGGCTAGCCACTACAGTTGCCCTTAGAAAAGATTGGTCCTGTCCTTCAGCGGAGGGTGAAGTTGCTCTGCGCCGTCTGAACTTTGACCGCGCCGTTGCCCGGCTCCACGTGGCCGATGGTATAGCATTCCTCATCCGCCAGCGCCGCGCGAACGGCATCCGGCTTGCCCGTCGCCATCACCAATCCGATCCCCATGTTGAAGGTTTGATACAACTGCGAATCATCAACACCTGCGCGCTTCTTCAGCTCAGCGAAAATAGGCGGAAGCTCCGGCAGCCAGGTAATGACGTAGTCGAAAGACTCGTTCATGCGCGGAATGTTGAGCAGCCCGCCGCCGGTAATGTGCGCAAGTCCTTTCACGTGTCGGCGCACCGCCTTCACCGGCCGCCAATAAATTCGCGTAGGCGTCAGCGCTTCGCGCAACAAATCCTTTTCGGACGCATCAATGAGTTTACGCACAAGCGAATACCCGTTCGAATGAATGCCGGATGAGGGCAACGCCAGCAGCGTATCGCCGGCCTTGATCCGGCTCCCGTCAATCAGCTCCTTTTCATCCACTTCGCCGACGGCAAATCCGGCCAGATCATATTCACCCGGTTGATAAAGACCCGGCATCTCCGCCGTCTCCCCGCCGATGAGCGCAAGCTCCCCCTCGCGGCATCCGGCGACAATGCCCGCAATAATTTCGTCCGCCACGCCCACGTCCAATTGTCCGGTCGCAAAGTAATCGAGAAAGAACTGCGGCGTCGCGCCCGTGCAGATCACGTCGTTCACGCACATCGCAACGAGATCAATGCCGATCGTGTTGTGAATATCGAGCGCCTGCGCGACTTTGACCTTCGTTCCGACACCATCCGTCCCGGCCGCGAGCAATTTCCCGCTGCCCATCCGGTACAGCGCGGCAAAGCCCCCCACCCCCGACACCACGCGGTCGTTGTACGTGCTCCGGACGCGCGCCTTGATTTTCTCCACGAGCGCGTCCCCCGCTTCCATGTCCACGCCCGCATCTTTGTATGAAACTTTCGGCGATTCGCTCATTTGAAATTCCCCTGTTGAAAAGCTCCGCAATTTCCGAAATGCCGGTCACACCGATGCGCCGGCTTCTTCTGTTTCAGATTGTCGCTCGCGACCTTCGAGAACGCGCACGATGTTTTTGAACAACGCCATGCCGTCGCCTTCGGCCATGAAGTCCGCCGACGGGGCTCGATACGTCGCGCGGTTCACATGCGCTTCTGGATGCGGCATCAGTCCGAGAATCAATCCCGCCTCATCGCACAGCCCCGCAATCCGCCCATGCGAGCCGTTCACATCTTCCGTATAAATGAGCGGAATCTGCCCCTTCGTTTTGAGCACATCGAAAAGCGCAGGCTCTTTGAAGACGATCCGCCCTTCGCCATGCCGCGCGGGCAGTTCAAGACGCTTCAGGCCTTTCGTCCAAACACAGACGCTACCCGGATCAACCTCCATCGTCACCCAGCGATCCAGAAACCCGCCCTGCTCATTCGGCGCGAGCGCGATCGCGCGCTCGAGCGTGCGCGAAAACGGAAGCAGGCCGAGCCGCACGAGCACTTGAAAACCGTTGCAAATTCCGATGATGGGCTTCTTCGACGCCACGAAATCGAAAAACGCATCGGCGAGCCCGTACCGCATTTTGAGCGCGAGAATCTGCCCGCTGCCCAGCTCATCGCCAAACGAAAACCCACCCGGCACGGCCAGGCCCTCGAACCCGGACAACATCCCCGGATTCGCCAGCAAATCATTGACGTGCACCACGCGCGGCTCTGCGCCCGCAAGCGCGAACGCGCGAGCGGTCTCCCGCTCGCAGTTGATCCCGTCGCCGCAGAGAATGAGAAAGGGCGGTTTCCTGGCCATGTTCAAAATCCCTTCTTCCACGCCGCCGCGAGTTCTTCCAGCGCGACGGATCCACCATCCCACGCGAGCCGTTTTTCGCTCGTGACCTCGCCGATGGGCTCTGCGCCAAACAAGGCTTTCATTTGGCCGCGCGCACCCGGCGAAACCGATACCACAATTCGTCCCGGCGCTTCGCCAAACGCCCGTCCGGCATCAACATCGCCCGGCAGCTTCGCGCCGAATCCGCGCCCGATCATGCTTTCGGCAATGGCAACGAGTAGCCCGCCTTCGGACACATCATGCAGCGAAGAGAACAGATTCATGTGCCGATGAATCTTCCGGTAGTTCTCCAGATTCGCGCTGAACGAAATACGCGGGCACGCGGCCTCCATTCCAAGCGCGTGGGCATATTCCGATCCACCGAGCGCGGAATCTCCTTCGCCGATCGCGTAAATCAAATCGCCGGCATTTTTGAAATCGCTTCCGGGTGCGCGCCCCATTTTCGCCTTGGCCATGGAAGTGACCAACAGCGTCGGCAACACGCCGATGGCGATGGTCTCCCCGCGCTTATCTTTTCCGCGAAAATCGTTTTTCATGCTGTCCTTGCCGCTGACCAACGGCATCCCGTAGGCCACGCACGCATCGTAAAGACCGCGGCACGCGCGAACGAGCTGGCCGAGACGATACTCGCCCTCCGGATTTTTCGGCGACGCCACCGGATCGGGCCAGCAGAAGTTATCCAGCAGGCAGCACGCATCCGGATCGCCGCCCGCGACCACCACATTCCGCACAGCCTCATCCACGGCGAACTGTGCCATCAAATACGGATCGTGCAGACTGATTCGCGGCGCGAGCCCGCAACCGACGGCCACCGCGCCGCCCTCGGTTCCGCCGTGCGGGTGCAACCAAACCAACGCGGCATCCGACGGACCTTCACCGGAAAACGGCTTGATCGCGGTCGCAGCCTGAACCTCGTGGTCGTAGGCCCGAATCCATTTTTCCTTCGACGTGATGTTCGGCGACGCCAGCAAATGAAGGAGCATTCCTTTGAGGGATTTATCTTTCGGCGTTTCAAAGCGAAACGTCGTCGTATCCGACCACTCGCGGCGCGGCAGCGGCGCTTTCCACTCCGCCTTCAACTGCATCGCCGGCAACGAACCGTGCAGAAAGGACAGCGGCAACGACGCCACACGTTCCGCGCCATAAAACACATCGAGATTTCCATCCGCCGTAAATGCGCCGATATCCGTTGCGGCCACACCGCGACGTGAAGCAAGTTCCAAAAAACCGGGCAAACGATCCGGAGGCACCGCCACGGTCATTCGCTCCTGACTCTCGCTCACCATCAGCTCCCACGGCCTCAGCCCAGCGTATTTCACCGGGCACATCGAGAGATCAATTCTGGCGCCGCCCGTCGCTTGCGACATTTCGCCGACACTCGAGCTGAGGCCGCCCGCGCCATTGTCCGTGACCGCGGAATAAAGGCCAAGATCCCGCGCTTCGAGCAGGAAATCAGAAAAGCGTTTCTGCGTGATCGGATCGCCGATCTGCACCGCCGTCGCGGGTGAGTTTTCATCCAGCTCCAGCGAACTGAACGTGGCTCCGTGAATCCCGTCCGCGCCAATCGCGCCGCCGATCATCACCACGCGATCGCCCACCGAAACCTTACCTCGCGATGCGCTGCGTCCGTCCGGCAAATTCCGCGGCAACACGCCCACCGTTCCCACAAAAACCAGCGGCTTGCCTGCATAATCGCGGTCGAAAAAAAACGCGCCGTTCACCGTCGGAATCCCGCTCTTGTTCCCGCCGTCTTCCACGCCCTTGTGCACGCCCTCCAAAATCCGCCGCGGCGACTTCGGACCCTGCGGCATGAACTGTTCTTCGCCCGGCTTTGGCATATCCGGCGGCGCGAAGCAGAACACATCCATATTTGCGATCGGACGCGCCCCCATCCCCACCCCCAGAATATCCCGGTTCACCCCGAGAATTCCCGTCAGCGCGCCGCCATAAGGATCGAGCGCGGAGGGCGTGTTGTGCGTTTCGACTTTGATGCACACATCCATTTGATCGTCGAATCGAACAACCCCGGCATTATCGCTGAAAACGGAAACGAGCCAGTCGAGGCCCCGCGCCGCTTCGACATCGCGCGTCGCCCTTTTCACGTATGTTTTATAGAGGCTCTGAATCCTCGCCTCTTCGCCGCCGGGTCCGCGATATTCGATATCCGCGGCGAAAATCTTGTGCTTGCAGTGCTCGCTCCAGCTCTGCGCGATGATCTCGAGTTCCACATCCGTCACTTTCGGCCGGAACGCCTCCCGCACATGACGCAAGTCCTCGGCCGTCAACGCGAGACATCGCGCGCGGCTCAGCTCCTCCAACGCTGCATCGGAGCGCTCCAGCGAAATCCGTTCAACGGCCGCGCCCGCGGGCAAAACGACTTCCGGCAGCGACACGGACGCGAAGCGGTCCTGCGCATAAAAATCGGAGGCCGCGTGAACCTCCGCCTTCTGAATCAAATCATTCGCGAGCAGTTCGCTCGCGAGCCTTTCGGCGTGCTCCGCGTTCAGATTGCCGAACAGAAAATATAGCGCGCCGCTCGCCACCTGCGCCTTTGCGCCGACCAGCGCCAGCGCTTCTGCTGCCGCCTTGCCCGGATTGTCCGTCACGCCCGGGCGAAAGGACACTTCAACAACAAACGAAGGATCGCCGTGGCGGTGGCGGTATTTCACATTTTCCGTGTGCGCCTGTTGCAAAACGGGATCGGCAAAAACATCCGGCGCAATTTCTCCATCCGCCCGCACGCGATACACCAAGACTTCCTCGATCGCCGCAACCGGCACGCGCAGCCCGTCGCGCGCTTCCGTTGCGCGCTTCTCCATGCGCCGGTCGGGAATCAGATTCTCCACTTCTATTCGGACGGCGGCTGACATTTCACTGGACTCCTCACAAGTTGATCTATGAAATCCCGATAAAGCTGATACTCCAACCGCAGCCCACGCTCGCGAAACGTGTCGAGCGTGTCATCCGGTAATCGCTCAAACGGCGCTTGCGCGATGATCTTCCCCGTGTCCACACCCTCATCCACCAAATGAAGCGTCACGCCGGAAACCGGCACTTTGGCCTCAAACGCCCGCGCGTAGCTGTCGCGCCCCGGAAATTGCGGAAGCAGCGAGGGATGAATATTCACGATGCGGCTCTGAAATTTGCGGACAAAAGACGGGCTCAAAATCCGCATGTACCCCGCGAGAAAAATCCAATCCACCTGTCGCCCTTCCAACGCATGGACAATCCGGCGCTCGTGTTCTTCCTTCGTCGTCTCGCGCGCGATCACCAACGACGGCGCCCCGAAGCGCCGCGCGCGCTCCAGCACGCCTGCGCCGCGCTGGTCAGAGATGACGACCGCGACCGCAATGCTCTCCGGATCATTCGCGCAGCGCTGCATGATGTTTTCGGCGTTTGTGCCGTTGCCCGACGCCAGAATCGCCACGCGTATGGGCTGGAACCTATTTTCCAATGTCCCGCCTCCAGTGCGCGCCATTGAACGAGATTTTCCCGATGCCCGCATACGCGCTGTGCCGCGCCTCTTCGAGCGATACGCCGACCGCCGTCACCCCCAGCACCCGCCCCCCGGTGTTTCGCCAAACGCCACCCTCGCGTTTCGCGCCGGCAATGAAAAGTTGAGGGCCTGACTCCGGAGCGAGCAGCGATGCCGGAAATTGAATTTCCTGGCCGAGCAACATGCCGGCTCCACCGGTGTCTGGATAACCTTCCGAAGTCATCACCACGTGCACAGCGGTTTTGTCCGAGAGTCTTGGGGCGGCGGCTTCCGCAAGCTCGCCTTTCGCCGCGGCAAGGAATAGCGGCACAATGTCGCCATCAAAAAGCGGCATCAGGACTTGCGTTTCCGGATCGCCGAATCGCACGTTGAACTCCAACACGCGCGCGGCTTCGCCATCCACCATCAGGCCTGCAAACAAGATTCCTTTGAACGGCGTGCCGCGCTTTTTCATCCCGCGCAGAACCGCGCCGAACACCCGCTCGTTCACAGATGCGCGCACTTTTTCGGATGGCCAGTCGCGCGGCGTGTAGCCGCCCATTCCACCCGTATTCGGCCCCGCGCCGCCATCGTTCAGACGTTTGTAATCGCACGCATATCCGAGCGGCACAAAATGCTCGCCATCGCAAATCGCAAACGCGGATACCTCGCGACCATGCAGAACGTCTTCGATCAACACGCGATCGGCTTTCACCCTGCAAGCGGGATCGCGCATGAACGCGAAGATCGTCTCCTCCGCCTCTTTGCGACTCGCAGTCACCACCACACCTTTGCCCGCCGCCAATCCATCCGCTTTGATGACCACGCCGCGCCCTTCAACGTCCCAACCCGCGAGCGCGCGAAATGCCTCGTCATATCCGTTGCACGTCTGCGCAGCAGCGGTGGGAATATCTTCGGCCAGCATGAATTCTTTTGAAAAAATCTTGGACGTTTCGAGCTGCGCCGCGGCTTTGGACGGCCCGAGCGTCGCGAAACCTGCGGCCTCCAGTTGATCCACCACACCGCTGGACATCGGCTCTTCCGGCCCGACCACGACGAGATCGGCTCCGACGGCGCGCGCGACAGCAACGGCGTCACCGGTGATGCAAGTGGTCTTCGGCAGTATGGTGATGCCGTCGTTGCCCGGCAGGACATGCAAGCTCGTCACCAGCGGCGACCGCGCAATTTTCCACGCGAGCGCGTGCTCCCGGCCGCCGGAACCGAGCAGCAGCGCCTTCACGCCGAAACCTTTCGTTGCCTTTTGAATCCGGCAACCACTTCAGTCAAATCCCACGCATCGGCGAAAACAGTCCGGCTCAGATATTTTTTTGACAGCGCTTTGCCTAGCCCTTTGTAGATCATCTCCGCGCGCTCTTTCACGTCCGGCGTTAGCGGACCCGGCTGCGCGCCCAATTCGTCCGTGCAGATTCTTTTCCAATTCTTCTCGCCGCGCTCATCGCCGAGCGCCTTGGCCCGCTCCAGCGCCGCCATCCACGGAGTGCCGCGATAGGCGCTGCGCAGCACTTCCTTCGAGAGATGCACGCCGTCCACCATCAGGCGCAGCTCGTCAGGACCGATGGCGTCCACCAGCATGAAATCGCGGTCATCCGTGAAAGCGAATTCAAATTTTCCATCCCACAACTCAACGCCGATTTCCGCGAAACAATCTTTCAATCGCAAAGCGATCAGCGCGGTGAGTTCGCGGAGCGCTTTGAATTCCGCCTCCTCCAATCCCGCAATCTGGCGGGCCTCGGCGTGTGAAATGTAGCGGTCCTTGTTCTCCAGCTTCGTGGACATTTCAATCACCGGCTCTTCGAATCGGTCGCCGGCGGCGGGCGCCTTTTCGAGTCCGATGTCGCGGCAATATGCGGGATGGCCCGTCCGCTTCAGCAGACTGCTGCCCTCCGGCACGCCGAATCGAAAGATCACCTCGAGCGGAACGAGCGCGTTTATCGGCTTTTGCAGATACGGCGAATAGTTCCAGACCAACCTGCCGTCCTCCAAACTGCTCTCCGGCGCAATGACCTGCACGGCTTTCACCGCGAGATTGCGCGTCGGCGAATTCGCCTCGCGATCGAGCGAAAGCGCCTGAAGTTCGTCGTCCACTAATCCGATCGCATGATGCAAAAGCCCGCGTTCGCGCAACTTTTGCAGAACGGCGGACCCGGCGTACCGGTCTGGCGCGCGCCAGTTTTTCCAAGGCTCCGCCTGCCCCAGAAAGTCGAAGAAAAACCATGCGAGAAACGCGAGCGATTGACCTTTGCCCTCCAACAGGTCGGGCATCTGGCCCCAATCAAAAATCGAGTAGCGATCGGAAAACTCAAAAATGTACGGCGATTTTCCGCGCGCGCCGCGAACGTTTTTGACCGATCCGCGATAAAGAATTTCAGGAAGCGAACTCGTCATTTCAGGCGATTCCTTTCAAACGCAAAAACGAATGCACCGCATTGCGGGTATTATTGACGCCGACCCAAACACCGCCCCGGTTCATCCACTCGAGGACATTCAAATAACGCGCCGGATCGGACACGGCTGATCTGTCGAAATATGGAACGTGCATGCAAAAATCATCGGGGCGGACATCCTCCGCGTTCGCGACGAATCTGACGTTGAAGGCCGTCGCGTCTGCCGATTCATCGCAGCTCACCGCAACATTTTTTTCGGAAGCCGCAGCCTGCGCCTTCGCGATTTCGCTCTTGGCCTCGACGCCCGGCGGCGTCACGAAATGGATACGCTCCCCGGGGTTTGAGGCTCTGGACTTCCACTGCGCAATAAACCCGACGATCGCATCCGGTTTCCACGGGCCGCACGTCATGACCGGCACGCCCGGCGGCATCTGCGCGATGGAACATAGACTGTCCAATCCGCCGAACTGCGAAGGAACGGGAACGCCGAACACGGGGAGTTTTGTCATCGCCGCCACAACGCCCGGCAGCGCGGCCGCGAGGCCCGCGCCCGCGACGATCGCGTCGCCGCGCCACGCCGCAATTTTTTCCTGAAGCCGCTCCAGATTCCGATGCGCGGAGATGACTTGATATTCCACCTCGTCCGCTGCGGACAACGCCTTCACAAGCGGAAGCGAAATACTTTCGTCGGATGCGCTGCCGAAGACCACAAATACGTTCATCGCTCGCGCTCCGCAATCTGAACGCGCATCCGCTCGCTCGCGAAGCGCCTCGCCTCTGAAATTTCGGTCGGATACTTGTTGTTGATGCACGCCATACACAGGTCGGGAATTCCGATGGCCTCGCGCAGGTCCTCTTCGTCGAGATAGATAATTTTGTTCACGCCGAGCCACTGCGCGATTTCCTCTTCCGTCCTGCCGCTCGCGATCAGCGCCGAGTTGTCGGGAAAATCAATGCCGTAGTAGCAGCCGTGGCGATGCGGCGGACAGGTGATACCCAAGGTCACTTCGCGCGCGCCGTACTTGCCAAGCAGCGCGACGATGCGCCGCGCCGTCGTGCCGCGAACGATGCTGTCGTCAATCAACAGGATGCGCTTGCCCTCGATCTCGCTGCGAATCGGGCTCAGCTTGATTTCCAGCGCCGCGTCGCGCTGTTCCTGACTGTTCAAAATAAAGCTGCGGTGGACGTAGCGGTTCTTGATCAACCCCTCCCGATACGGCAGATTCAATTCATGAGCGACCGAAATCGCCGCCGAGCGGCTCGTGTCCGGCACCGGCATCACCACATCCGGACTGATCTCTCCACGCTCGATCGCTGCGCGCGCGCGACTCCCCAAACGCACGCCCAAATTCAACCTCACCGTATAAACCGCCCTCTTCTGCTGAACACTCTCCGCGGCGGAAAAATAGACCCATTCGAACATACATGGCGCGGTCTTCTCCTCCTTGCGCACCACCGCGCTCTCCACCACGCCCGTCTTTGAAACGAAGACGACCTCGCCCGGCGCGACGTCGCGCCAATAGTCATAGCCGAGATACGTCAGCGAAATGGTCTCCGACGAAAAACAGTACGACTTGCCCGCGCTTCCTCGGTCCTGCACACCCATCACCAGCGGGCGGATTCCCTTCGGATCGCGAAACGCGACCATCCCCTCGTCCGCAATCAACGACACGACCGCGTAGCCGCCAATCGCCGTGTCAAAAATTCGCGAGGCGGCTCGCTTGATGTTTTCGAACTTGAACGTATCCGCATCCGGATACCCGCCCGACCGCTCGACCAGAAAATGGCCGAAATAATGGATCAGCACCTCGAGGTCGTTATTCGTCAGCAACTGACGCTTGAACTCTTGCGTCAACGTTCGCGCCAGAGGGAAATAGTTCAGAATATTTCCGTTGTGCGCCATCCCGAGACCGAACGGAATCCCCGTCACCATCGGCTGAACGTCCGCCGCGCCATTTGAGCCTACCGTCGCGTAACGGTTGTGGCCGATCGCCATGTAACCAGTAAGCCGCGCGATTTTCTCCTGATTGAACACCTGCGCGACCAATCCGAGGTCCTTCTCGCAGGAAAACATTTTCGTTTGGCCGTCGTAGGCGAGAATTCCGGCCGCGTCCTGACCGCGATGCTGGAGGGAGAGAAGTGCGCGATAAGCTTCGTTCGCGGCGCGCGCATCCCGACCCTGATTCGACTCCGGCCCGATAACACCGACCACACCGCACATGGCTGCTTCAGTCCTCCGAGAAAGAAAATTGAAGCACCGCACGATAATTCACTGACCGCTCGATACCAGAAAAAACTCCAACTTTCGCAACGCACTGCAAGAGGCAAAGGGGTCAGTCCGCACATAGTAACATCTCTCGTTCCGCCCGACCCGACGTGGAGTCCTGCTTTATTGTCTCAGTGCGGCGCAAAGCCACGCACACTCGCGAGAAAAGCGGAGGGTAAGAGTTGTTACTATGTGCGGACTGACCCCTTGGCAAATCGGGGACAGTGCGCGTATATTGCCCACGCATTATCTATAAGGAGAACGTCATGGCCACGATCACACTGCACGGCAATACCATTCACACGGCGGGATCGCTTCCCGCGGTCGGCTCAATATGCCCCGACTTCAAACTCACGGCGGGCGACCTGTCCGACAAATCACTCGCGGATTTCGCGGGTAAGAAAAAGATCATCAGCATCGTCCCCAGCCTCGACACGGGCGTCTGCCAGATGTCCGCGCGCCGCTTCAATACGGAAGTGGGCAAACTGGCTGACACGGTCTTGCTCAATATTTCCGCCGATCTGCCCTTCGCGCAAAAGCGCTTTTGCGACTCAGAAAAACTTTCCCACATCGTGAACCTTTCAACCCTGCGCGCGCCGGACTTCGGCAAAACTTTTGGCGTCCGCATCGAAGATGGCCCCATTGCGGGCTTGATGAGCCGCGCGGTGATTGTGCTCAACGCGCAAAATGTCATCGTCCACGCGCAGCAGGTTCCGGAAATTGGACAGGAGCCTGACTACGCGGCTGCGCTGGCGGCCGTCACAAAGGCTTAATGAGCCGCGAAATAGACCGCCCCCCCCCGCGCGGCGATGAGCCGCGCGGAGCCGCCTTTCTTCTGAACAGATTTTGAATTCGGAAAAAATGTGCACATCGGGCTTTACAACCCCCGCAACAGTCACCTATAACGCCGCCCGATAAACGAAAGGTAACAAAGAAAGAAAGACAACCCGTTGGGGGTTGAATTGGCTATGCAGACCGTAAGCAAATACAGCTTGAAGCAGGAATATCGCCTTCACGACAAAGACACCGGTTCGGTGGAAGTGCAGGTGGCCCTGCTCAGCCAGCGCATCAAGAGTTTGACTGAACATTTGCAAGGCCACGTCAAGGACCATAGCTCACGCCGTGGCCTGATCGGCATGGTCAACCAGCGCCGCCGCTTACTGGACTATCTCGGTTCGAAAGACGAACAGCGCTACAAGAAGTTGATCGAGCGCCTCGGCCTTCGCCGATAAATCGCGATATCCGCCCCCTGCGGATCAAGACCGGAATTCTGAAACCTGGCGCTCACGCCCGGCGCGTGAGGTCGCTTTTGTTTTCGGCGCTCGGTCATCCTGAACTGGAAAATACACATGAACACTCCCACCACAGTCACCATTGACGTCGGCGGCAAAAACATCACGATCGAAACGGGCGTGCTCGCCCAACAGGCCGATGGCGCCGTCAAGGTCCAACTCGGCGAAACCATCGTCTTCTCCGCTGTGACAGCCACCGAAACTCCCCGCGAAGGCGTGGATTTCTTTCCCCTCCAGGTCGAATATCGCGAAAAATACTACGCGGCGGGACGTTTCCCCGGCGGCTACTTCAAGCGCGAGGCGAAGCCGAGCGAGCGCGAAATTCTCATCGCGCGCGTCACCGACCGCCCCATGCGCCCTTTCTTCCCCGACGGCTATCGCAACGACGTTCAGATCAACAACATGTTGCTCACCACCGACGGCGCGAATGAGTCCGACACGCTGAGCGTTATCGCCGCGAGCGCCGCGGTGGTCATTTCAGAAATTCCGTTCTTCGGCCCCATCGCCGCCGTGCGCGTGGGCCGCATCAACGGTCAGTTTGTCGTCAATCCGACCGTCCAGGAAATGGAACAGTCAGACCTCAACCTCATCTACGCGGGCAACCGCGACTGCCCGATCATGATCGAAGGCAACGCGAAGGAAATCAGCGAAGCCGACATGGTCGCCGCGATGAAATTCGGCCACCAGTTCGTGGTCAAACTCGTGGATGCCCAGCTCGAACTCCGCCGCAAACTCGGCCTGCCCGATAAAGTGAGCAAGGACATCGAAGTGGATCAGTCGCACCTCAATAAGGCGCGCGAACTCGGCGGAAAAAATCTGGCTGATGCGTTGCACATCGCCGGCAAATTGGAGCGGCAGGGCAAGGTCTCCGAGGTCAAAGCGGAACTTCAGAAGAAGCTGCTCGAAGCCTTCCCCGCGATGACCGGCGAACAGTATTTCCAACTCTTCGACGCGCTCGAAATCGAAACCGTGCGCAAGCTCGTGATCGAAAACAAATACCGCATCGGCGGACGCAAATTCGATGAGCTTCGTCAACTCTCCGGCTCCGTGGGCGTTCTCCCCCGCGTGCACGGATCAGCCCTTTTCAGCCGCGGCGAAACGCAGGCGCTCTGCACCGTCACACTCGGCACCGCCGACGACGCGCAGGAATTGGACGCCATCGCCGGCGGGCCGACGGAGAAGAAGTTCCTCCTCCATTACAACTTCCCTCCCTATAGCGTAGGCGAAGTCGGGCGCCTCGGCGCAACGGGCCGCCGGGAAATCGGACACGGCAACCTCGCCGAACGTTCCCTTCTTCCGATGGTCCCAACGGATTTCCCCTACAGCATCCGCCTCGTCTCCGAAATCATGGGGTCGAACGGCTCCACCTCCATGGCCTCCGTCTGCGCAGGAACGCTCGCGCTGATGGATGCCGGCGTGCCCATGAAGAAGCCGGTGGCGGGCATCTCCGTCGGACTTTTCACCGAAGGCGAAAAGGCCGAGATGGTCATTGATATCCTCGGCACCGAAGATCACTGCGGCGACATGGATTTCAAGGTTTCGGGAACGCGCGACGGCATCACCGGGTTCCAAGTGGACCTGAAGATTCGCGGCCTGGCGTGGAACCTCGTCGAAGGCGCCTTCAAGATGGCGAGCAAAGCTCGCGGGCAGATTCTCGACGTGATGCAAAGCGTCATCCCCGCGCCGCGCACCGACCTCTCCCCTTACGCGCCACGCGTCACGACCCTGCACATCAACCCCGAAAAAATCGGCGCCCTCATCGGTCCCGGCGGCAAGAACATCCGCAAGATCACCGACACCACCGGCGCAAAGATTGACATCGAAGACGACGGCACCGTCAGCATCTACGCCGTGGACAAATCCGCGATGGATGAAGCGGTTCGCCAAGTCAACATGGTCACGGCCGAAGCCGAAGTCGGAAAGATTTATCAAGGCACCGTCACCGGCATCAAAGAATTCGGCGCGTTTGTCGAAATCCTGCCCGGCAAGGAAGGCCTTGTGCACATCAGCGAAATGGCGAATCACCGCGTGAAGACGGTGGAGGACATCTGCAAAGTCGGCGACCTCATGTGGGTCAAGTGCATCAATGTTGATGACGACTCCGGCAAGATTCGCCTCAGCCGCAAAGCAGCCCTTGCGGACATGGACGACGGATCCGCCAAGGCCTGACCGCCCGGTCATGCCGAATGCCGCCCAAACGGACAGCAGCAGCGCCCGGCTCCGGGCGCGCGCTGCTGAAGTTTTGATTCGCCTCCGCCGCCAGCATCCCGACGCGCGGTGCGAATTGGATTTCACCACGCCCCTCGAACTCGCCATCGGCGCCATCCTCGCCGCGCAATGCACCGACAAGCGCGTCAACCAGGTCGCGCCCGCCCTCTTCAAAAAATACCGGACCGCCGCCGACTACGCCAACGCCGATCCCGATGAGCTGGAAAACGAAATCCGGTCCACCGGCTTTTATCGAAACAAAGCCAAAAGCATTCGCGCCCTCGGCGCCGCGCTGGTCGAACGGCACGGAGGCAAGCTACCGGACGACTTTGACGCGCTCGTCAAACTCCCCGGCATCGGAAGAAAAACCGCCAACCTCCTCATGGCCGACGCCTTCAAACGCCCCGGCATGGTCGTGGACACGCACCAAATCCGCGTCAATCAACGTCTCGGCTTCACCGCGCACGAAGACGCCGACCGCATTGAACAAGACCTGCGCGCCCTCGTTCCTGAAAAAAATTGGACCGACTGGTCCCACCACATCACATTTCATGGCCGCTACTGCTGCGTCGCCCGCAAACCCCGCTGCCCCGAATGTTCTCTGGCCAACATTTGCCCATCGGCCCAATGGTGACCAGAAGCCGGGCGCATTTCCGCTTTTCAGCCGCCCGCTGATTGCGTAGGTTATTGCGCCATGTCTTTCATTAAACACTTCTTGCGGGTTGCCGTCGCGGTCACTTTCTTCGCCGCCGCCGGGCGCGCCATGGCGGCGGATGACACTACCTACAAACCCATCACCGCCAGCGACCTGGCGCGCTCACTCACCAAATACTGGGCCACCGGCGTCGCCGTCGAGGACACCCTCGTCGAAGCACCCGGACGGGCGCGGACTTCCGTCGGCGATCGAACCTATTTCGTCATGGAACTCCGAATCCTCGGACGCTGTTACCTCGATGTGACCTCCAGAACGCCCGTGGGCGGTTTTGTTGTCGGACGGAACTATCTCTTCACCGGCACCGTCGTTCAGGAAGACAAAGGCTGGCTTCGCAGCGACGTCCGCTACACCTTCGCCGCCACGGACGCCGCCAACTCCTCCCCCACCACCGCGGGCCTCGCCGCCATCTTCGCAGAAGACACGCCGGGGTCTGTGGACTCCAACAATGTGGATGTCATCGCGGTGCACAACATCAAAGCCCTCGTTTCCGCCTTGCAGACCGTCACCACCGCCGCCGCGCGAGAACGCGGCATCGAAATGTGGCAGATGTTCGACCCCGCCGGAACCAACCGCGAGTTCGTCACCCTCAACGCCTACAAATTCGTGGGCGACCTGATCGGCCAAAACAGCCGCATGACGCCGGAGTCTATCATCACGGCATTTGTCATCGGCCTCGCCTCCCTGCAAAATCCCCGCCCCACCGCTGCAGCCGCTGAAACACAGACCGCTCCCGCCGTTGAGCCGACAGAAAGCACCGGCCCCAAACCTGAAGTCAAAGCCAACGCCGAAGGCCCAACGGCAAAGTCAAAATCTGAAAAGAAGCCTAACTCGCCGGAACCCAAGCCTGAACCCAAACCGGCGCCGGCTCCCGCAATCACGCCGCCGCCCGCCGCGCCAGCTCCGGAGCCTGCCCCCGCGCCGCGTCCGCGACTCCGCGTCACGCCCATCATCGAACAGGCAGCCAAACCGGCAGAGGAAGAACAACCCGCGCCTGTGAAGACAGAGACCGAAATCGCGCCGCCCGCAGTTGAAGAACGGACTCCCGCTTCGGAGCTCGCGTCCGAACCGGAAGTTTCGACAGATCCGCTTCCTGCGAAAGTTGAGACAGAAACCGCGCCCACGGATCCAAAATCTGACCCTGCCGAAGAAAGCAACGCTTCCGTCCCGGTCGGGCGTTAGAAAAACTGGAGCCAGCTGCCGGACTCGAACCGGCGACCGACGGTTTACAAAACCGTAGCTCTACCAACTGAGCTAAGCTGGCCCGCATAGGCCATCATACCAAATTTCCAATCGTTGGAACTTTTTTTGGCAAAAATTCCAATCGTTGGAACTTTCACCACGCGGGCTGGCGCTCGCCGCGGGTGAAGTCCTCCAACGTCTCCCGTTCGCGCACCACTTCCGCGCGCGACCCGCTCACCATCACTTCCGCAACCCGCCCGCGGCTGTTGTAGTTCGATGCCATGCTCATCGTGTAGGCGCCGGCGCTCTTGATCGCGAGCAAGTCGCCCTGCTTCGCCGCCGGCAACTTTCGATCCATGGCGAAGAAGTCGCCCGATTCGCAAATCGGCCCGACGACATCGCCCACGACTTCCTCGTGTGCCGCGCGAACGGCAATGACATCATGATGCGCCTGATACAACGCCGGCCGGATGAGGTCGTTCATCCCGCCATCCACGATAAAGAACTTTTTTGACGGCCCGTTTTTGACGTATTGCACTTCCGTCACGAGAATCCCCGCATTGCCGACCATGAAGCGACCCGGCTCCATTACAATTTTCAAGCCCAACGGCTTCAGAATCGGCACGACCGCTTTCGCAAACGTCGCGGGCAGCAAAGGCTCCTGGCTCTCCATGTAGCGAATGCCCAACCCGCCGCCGATATCGAGATACCGAAACGTCGAAAACTTTTGCTTCAGCGCTTCGCAAACCGACGCCACTTTTCGCGCGGCCTCGGCGAACGGCTCGACATCGAGAATCTGCGAGCCGATGTGCATGTGCAGTCCGACGATTTCCAGGCCGGGCAACTGCGCCGCGCGGTCGTATTCGCGCATCGCGCGGCTCAAATCCATCCCGAACTTGTTCTCCTTCTTGCCCGTGCTGATGTATTGGTGCGTCTTCGGGTCCACATCGGGATTCACGCGCAACGCCACGCGCCCCTTCTTCCCCAAACGCGCCGCGCAGGCAGAAATGCGATCCAGCTCTTGCTCGGACTCAACGGTGAAAAATAGAATATCGGCCTTCAGCGCCTCCTCGATCTCAGCTTCGGTTTTGCCAACGCCCGCAAAGGCAATGCGATTCGCTGGAACGCCCGCAGCCAGAGCCCGCCGCAATTCGCCGGCGGAAACCACATCCGCGCCCGCGCCTTCATCCGCGAGCGTGCGGATGATTGCGCCGTTCGTGTTCACCTTCACCGAGTAGCAAATCAGCGGATCGAGCGTGTTCAACGCCGCTGCCAATTGCCGGTATTGATGCTGAATGTAGGTGCGCGAGTAGATCAACAGCGGCGTGCCGTGCTTTCTTGCCAATGCCGCAACTGAGACTTCTTCCGCGAACAGGTCGCCGTTCTTATACGTGAATGCTTCCATGTGAGCCGCGAATGGGAGCCAACTGCTATCCCTCGTTCACTCCCGGTTATTTCTTGCGGTTCGCCAGGGCGCGAACGCGAAGACGCAGCGCGTTGAGTTTGATGAATCCGGTCGCGTCGCCCTGATGGTATCCGCCGCCCGCGCCTTCAAAGGAGACGAGGTGCGGATCATAAAGGGACTTGGCGGCCTTGCGTCCGACCAACGCGCAGGAGCCTTTGAACAGCTTGAGCCTCGCCACGCCCGTCACCGTCGCAGCGGCGTCGTCCATTGCGGTCTGTAGCATTTCGCGCTCGGGCGCGAACCAGAAACCGTTATAGACCAGCTTCGCGTATTGCGGGATGAGCTGATTGCGCAGGTGCAACACTTCGCGATCCATCGTGAGCTGCTCCACGCCCTCGCGGGCGCGATGCAGAATCGTGCCGCCGGGCGTTTCATACACGCCGCGGCTTTTCATGCCGACAAAGCGGTTCTCGACCATATCAATGCGGCCTACGCCGTGCTTGCCGCCGAGCTTGTTCAGCGTCTCCATCACGCCGAGCGGCGAGAGCTTTTTGCCGTTGACCGCGACGGCGTTGCCCGCCTTGAACTCGACTTCCACATAGTCCGGCTTGTTCGGCGCAGACTCCGGCGAAACGGAAAGTTTGAACATCTCTGCGGGCGGTTCATTCCACGGATCTTCCAGAATGCCGCCCTCAAAGCTGATATGCAAAAGGTTGCGGTCCATCGAATACGGCTTCTTCGCCGTTGCCTCGACGGGAATCTTGTGCTTCTGGCAGTAGGCAATCATGTCCTGCCGCCCCTGAAACTGCGCGCGAAAACGATCTTCGCGCCACGGCGCGATGACCTGAATGTCCGGCTTCAGCGCGTAGGCCGTGATTTCAAACCGCGCCTGATCGTTCCCCTTCCCGGTCGCGCCGTGCGCGATCGCGTTCGCCTTTTCCTTGATCGCGATTTCAACCTGCCGCTTCGCAATCAGCGGACGCGCAATCGAAGTGCCGAGGAGATAGCCCGCTTCGTACACCGCGCCCGCGCGCAACATCGGGAACACAAAGTCGCGAGCAAATTCTTCGCGCAAATCGTCAACGTAGATTTTCGACGCGCCGGACTTGATCGCCTTCTGCTTCAGGCCGCTCAACTCCTCCGCCTGCCCGATGTCGGCCGCAAAACAAATGACCTCCGCGTTGTAGGTCTCTTTGATCCACTTCAACAACACGGACGTATCCAACCCGCCGGAATAGGCCAAAACAACTTTCATTCAATGGACTCCTGTGCAAAATGCGGGGAGAGTTTGTCGGTTCATGGCGCAAGTTCAACACAAATCAAAGAAGGCCGCCCATGCCGCCTTCGTGGGCCAAAAGCTCGATGAGCTTTACCCGAGCGTTCGCCCGCAACTGACAAATCCCCACCCCTTCCGCTCCATCGTCGCGGTCGTCCTCTCCGCCCAATGCACGGACAAGCGCGTGGATGAGGTCGCGCCAAAACTATTCATCCACGCCGATACGCCGGAGAAAATGGCGAAGCTCACCCCCGCCTTCATCCAACGCATCATCAAGCCCTGCGGCCTCGCGCCGACGAAGTCGAAAAATATCCACGCACTTTCACAACTCCTGCTTTCGCGGCACGGCGGCAAAGTGCCGGACACGTTTGAAGAACTCGAAGCCTTGCCGGGCGTGGGTCACAAGTCCGCCTCGGTGATGATGAGCCAGGTTTTTCACAAACCCGCCTTCGCTGTGGATACGCACATCCATCGCCTCGCGAAACGCTGGAAACTCACGCGCGGCAAGAACGTCCGGGAAACGGAAGAAGATTTGAAAAAACTTTTCCCGCAAGCCGACTGGCACCGCCGCCACCTGCAAATCATTTACTATGGCCGCGAACATTGCACCGCGCGCGGCTGCGACGGCACCAAATGCGAAATTTGCCGGACGCTCGCGCAAATGCGGAAAAAGAGCCGCTAGGCTTTTTTGCGCTGCCGCACCTTCGCCTGCAATCGCCGATAGAGCGCAGTTTCGCGCAACGACTCTGGCGGCGTCACCGGCTCCGCCGACGCCATCGCTTCCGGCGTTTGAAGTTCATCGAGCAGCGGCCAGAGGTTCGGCGGCGGTTCGGCAAAATAATTCAGATGTTGGTCGAGCAAATGCGCCGCGATATCCCGCAGTCCGATCACATCCGCTCCGCAGTAGCGAGCGAGGCGCATTCGCGATACCGCATTTTTCTGACGATCCCATGCCCGCCACATCCACATCGCATCCTCGCCATCCAAACCCAACACATCATCGGGGCGGCGAATACCAAGTTTTTTCTCAATGGATTTCAAGCCGCCGGTCAAGGCGTGAGCCCTGCAGACTTTCCGCAAATCCAAATGCTCGCACGGCAGTTCCGGCAGATGGAATTGAGCGAGCACCTGCGGCACGTCGAACTGTTGCCCGTTGTAAGAAACGAGCAGCGGCACGCCGTCGAGAAAATCCAGAAAGTCATCCAGATTCTCGCCGCGCACAAACGTTGCAAGCCTCGAGCCCTGCAGACAAGCCACGATGGTGATTTCGCCTTCGGTCGCCGTTTCGATGTCGAAAAACGCCGCCCGCTCGAAATGACCGGCGAGCCGGTGCAACTCGGACGAATTCGACAGGCCGGGCAGCGTTTGCTGGATCAATGTTCGCGCTCCCGCTTGCGCCTCAGAATCTGCGCGGACCTGGTCAGGCGCCGCTCCAACTTGACCGCCTCTTCGTCCACGGGCGGGGGCGTGCCGCCCGGCCCGCGAGCGCGTTGAGTCACGGAAATTTTCGGAAGTTGAACTTTCCCCTCCAACAGCGCCGTGAGCAAGCTGCGGGTGCACGCGACCGCCGCATTGGATTCGATCAGATAATCTTCCAGCTCTTCATCATTCACGCCCGGGGGAAGCGGCGGAACGCACGATGGACAACCCGACTCGCAATCGCACTCGTTGATGATCTGTCGGCAGAGTTTCAGCGCTTCATCAAGTTTTTCAAAAATCTTTTCCGCATACCCCACCCCGCCTTCGTGCGTGTCATATAGATAGAGCGTGGACGCCTGAAGTCCGACGCGCGGCGCGTCGTTGGCGACGGGGTCGAGATAAACGTCCGTCTCGATATCTTCCACATCGGCCATGCAAAGACTTGGCGCGGAGTGGCGCAGCAAATAGCTCAATCCGAAAAGCGCCGCACCGAGCCACCGCTTGTCCGCCTGCTCCACAGCTTTCTTCCACTCCTCCGGCGGCAGAAGCGAAAAGCCCGTCGTGTCATATTCAAATGCCGGGAGCGTGATCGGGCCGTAGCCGATATTTTCGTGCGAGCGCTCGCGAATCTTTTTGTAGAGTTTCGGCTGTTTGTTCACATGGACGTAGCCGAAATCCACCTTGGCACATGGCTGGTATTTGCTCTCCTCCACATCGGTCATTTCGATGCGATTTTCCCAAACCGCCTCGGTGTAGTAATCCACGGACACCGGTTCCACGCGGCAGAGTTTTTTCTCGAGGTCGAGTTCCATGGACATGTAGCGCTCGCCGAGGTGCTGATAAATTGCGTCTTTGTAGAGCGTGCCCCGCGCGCCGATGGGATCAATCTCGCCGATCACCTCGGTTCCGCAATAAATGTCCACGTTGTAATCCGTCATGCCGCGCAAGCTCACGCCGCGCGCGGGATAATCGGACAGCGCATAGCGCAACATACCGTGATAGGGCTTCAGCGTCTTTTCATCCGTCAGCACGCGCACGGCCGTGTCATAAACCGGTCCTTCAAAAAGCGGCTCCTTCTCGCGCAGCGGGTGCTCGTGCGCCGCGCACGGCAAATGCTGCAAAATGATGTACGGATTATTCGCGCTCAACCACGCCTCTTCGATCGGCGCGCGCGTCACGAACTCCGGATGGTTCACGAGGAACTGATCAATCGGCGCATCCTTCGACACAAAAACGATCACGGCCCGTTGGCCCTTCCGCCCCACGCGGCCTGCCTGCTGCCAGAAACTCGCGATCGTTCCCGGATGCCCCGAAAGAATGCAGAAATCCAGATCGCCGATATCTATGCCCAGCTCGAGCGCGTTCGTCGTGATGATCACGCAGAGGTCGCCCGAGAGCAAACCGCGCTCGAGTTTCCGCCGCTCGTTCGGCAGCAATCCGCCGCGATACGGCTTCACCACATCGCGCAACCCCGGATGCCCGTCGCACACGGCGCGATAGAGACGCTCCACTTCCTGCCGAGCGCGGCAGAAGACGATCGCGCGAAGACCGAGCTTCGCCGCCTGCCGGATGAGCGGAATCGAAACCGACCCCGGCCCCTTCCGGTACATCGTGCCGCCCGCGCTCTCCACCAGCGGTGGATTCACAAAATACAAATCGCGCCGGGGCCGCGGCGCCCCATCTTTCGAGACCACATGAAAGTCGCGATGGAACAACGCCCGCACATGCTCGTCCGGATTTCCAACCGTCGCCGATGAGCCGATAAAAACCGGCCGGCTTCCGTGAATTTCGCAAACGCGCAGCAAACGCCGCATCACGTTCGACACGTGCGACCCGAACGCCCCGCGATAGGTGTGCACTTCATCCACAACGATGTATTTCAACCGCGACAGAAAACTTTTCCACGCGCGGTTGTGGTTCGGCAAGATGCCGGAGTGCAGCATGTCCGGATTCGTGATCACGAAGTCCGCGACGCGCTGAATATTCTTCCTCTCCTCCCGCGGCGTGTCGCCGTCGAACGTGCCGAGCTTGCGATTCTTCGCCGTCGCCTCGAGCAACTTGCCCAGCGTGCCCTCCTGATCGCGCGAGAGCGCCTTGGTCGGATACAACAGCATCACGCTGAACGCCGGCTTCGCCGTCAGGTAGTCGTTCAAAATCGGGAGCAAAAACGAAAGCGTCTTGCCGCTCGCCGTCCGCGACACCAGCAGCGCATCGCGTCCGCCGGAAATGGCCTCGAACGCCCCGGCCTGATGCGCATAGAGCTTGTGGATCCCCTGCGCTTCCAGCGCGCCGCGCAAAACCGGATTCAGCGACTTCGGAAAGTCCGCGAAGTTCCCCGCCACCGGATCCAGAACCTGATGCGCCTTGATCTGGCCTTTGAATTTGTTTTCCAGCAGGTTGACAACGGACTCAATGGCGGACATGGCCGTATGATTTCCAACGATTGGAAAAAGACGAGCCGATTTTTCCAACGCTTGGAAGATTTTTCGCGCGGATTTCCAATCGTTGGAACTTTTCGCTTTTGAATCGCTTTTTGCGGCTAAATCAATAGAACGGCGGCATGAGTTGGGTTGGGAGCATCGGCGCGGGCGCCATCTTGCGGTGGCGGCGGCTTCGCTATCTGGTTGCCGTCGCATGGAGCGTGCTGCTCGCGGCGGCCAAGCCCCGGCACTGGCGGCCGACGGTCCGCAATGTGCTGTTTCGGCAGATTCTATTCACGGGGTTCGATGCCACGCGCTTCGTGGCGTTGATCGCGTTCATGGTCGGAATTTCCATTGTCGTGCAGACGCAGGTCTGGTTGACGGCGGTGGGCCAGACGCAACTGCTCGGTCCGGTGCTGGTGACGGTGGTCATCCGCGAGGTCGGCCCGCTGCTGACCAATTTCGTCGTCATCGGGCGCAGCGGCACGGCGATCGCGACGGAACTGGGCAACATGCAGGTCAACGGCGAGGTGCAACTGCTCGACGCGCAGGGCCTGGACCCGTTCATCTATCTGGTGATGACCCGCGCGCTGGGCGTGGCGGTTTCTGTTTTTTGTCTCACCGTGATTTTTATTCTCGTTTCTTTTTTGAGCGGCTACCTCGCGGGCGTGCTGCTCGGCGCGACGAGCATGGCGCCGATGCGCTTCATTGACACGGTCTTCGGCGCACTCTCGAAAGCGGACGTGTTGAATCTCCTGATCAAAACACTCGTGCCCGGCCTGCTCACGGGCACGATTTGCAGCACGGAAGGGTTGAGCGTGGAGGGATCGTTCACCGAAGTTCCGCAGGCCGCGACGCGCGGCGTCGTGCGCGCGACGACGGCGCTGTTCGTCACCTCCGCCATCGTGTCCGTGGTGACCTATCTGTGAGAAACGCCCCATGCCGATGCTGAGTTTCCAAAAAGTCCAATCCACTCCGAGGCCCGTGTATGACACGGGACTCGACGACGTGACGTTTGCCCTCGGGCCGGGCGATTTGATTTTGATCCGCACCTCTCCCATGCAGCGGCGCACCCCGCTCTTCGATCTCGCGCAAGGGCTCTTGCCGCCGGATGCGGGCGAGGTGGAATGTTTCGGCCGGAAATGGGCGTCGCTCGCCCCGGATGCGCTGGCGCAAAACCGAGCGCGAATCGGACGCACCTTCGACACCGGCTCGTGGCTGAGCAATCTCGATCTGGATGAAAATGTGACGCTCGCGCAGCGCTACCACACCCAGCGCGCCGAAGCCGAAATCGAGAGCGAAGCCGTCGCCCTCGCGCACGAATTCGATCTGCCGGACCTCCCGCGCGGCCGCCCGCACCTCGCGCCCCGGCAGGTGCGACGCCGGGCGCAGTGGATCCGCGCGTTGCTCGGCAAGCCGGACCTGCTTTTACTGGATCAGCCCTCGCGCGATCTGCTCAGTCAGTGGACCGCGCGGTTGGTTCAAAAAGTGAGTGAGCGCCGCGCCGCCGGCGTCGCCGCGATTTGGATTACGGCGGAGCAGGACGACTGGACAAACCCGGAGTTGAAGCCGACCTTGAAATTCGAGCTGCGAGGTCAGAAGATGGAGCGCGTTTAACCCATGGCCAAGCCCTTCAAGTTTCGATATGTGAATGAGATTGTCGGCACGTTCGTGCTGGCGATCGTCGCCCTGCTGATCGTCGGCGTCATTTTCGCGGGCCACGCACAGGAGTGGTTCACTCCCGTGCGGCGATACAATCTGGATTTTCCAACCGAGGGATCGCTCGGCATCCAAAAGGGCGCAACGGTCGAGATTCTTGGAACGACCGTTGGGAAGGTGGAGCGTATCTTCGTCGAGGAGGACGGACGAATGGGCGCCGTGGCCAGCGTGAAGGGCGACTTCATCCGCTTCGTCCGCAGCGACTCGCGCGCGATCGTCAAGAAGCGGTTCGGTGTCGCCGGCGAAGCCTATATCGAAATCACCGAGGGCAAGGACGAAATGCTCCCGCCGGACTTCAATCTGCCCGCGGTGAAGGACACCGAGTTGACCGAAATGCTGGCCGAACTGCTCAAACAAATTCGCGAGACCACCGTGCCCGCGCTGGAGAAAGTGCAACGCACCGTGGACGAATATGGGAACCTCGCCGCCGACCTTCGCAACCCCGAAGGCCCGCTGCTCAAATTGCTCGCCAATCTCGAGCAGATCACCGCGGGCCTGCAAAAAGGCGAAGGCTCCGCCGGGAAGATTCTGCGCGATCCGCAGATGGCGAACGACTTGAAAGGCATCCTCGATAAAGTGGATCAATCCCTCGTCGAAGTGAAAGGCATTTTGGAAGACGTGAAAAAGACGACGGCCCAGTTGCCGCCGATGGCTGAAAAAGTCGGCGGCGAAGTGAACGATCTGCCGGGTCTTGTGTTGCAAACGCAGGAGACGCTCCGCGAATCCGAGCGATTGATCGAAGGCATCCAACGCCATTGGCTGATCCGCGGCAACATCCCGCAGCCCGAGCCGACCCAACTGATCTCTCCCATCGAGGTGAGCGCGCCATGACCAAATACGCCGCACAAATTGCATTTGCCGTGCTGCTGGCGCTGCTCGCCGGCTGCGCATCGCCCACGCCATCGGCCACGGACCCGCTCATCGCCCAAATGACCTCCTCCGCCCGCGTCGCGTATGATCGGGGCGTCTATCCGCAGGCAAGCCGGTTTTACGAACAGGCGTTGCGGCGCGCCCGCGCCCTCGATGACGCCGCCGAAATCGCGCGGAACGCCTACAACCTCGCCGCCTGCAAACTGATCCTCGGTCAGCCGTCCGCCGCGCGCCCGCTCCTGGCGGAAGCGCTGGTCGAATTCGAGCGTCGTCGAATGGACCTGCAGCCCGTGTTGCTGCTGGATGCGAAGGCCGCGCTCGCGCTCGGCGACACGAACGAGTGCTCGCAGATTCTGGACCGCGCCTTCGCGAGGGCAAAATCCGATGAGCCGCGCGCACAAATCTGGGCATTGCGTGGCGATATTGCCGTCACCGCCGGCGATCGCGCAGCCGCCGCCGCCGCGCTCCAAGAGTTGGAAAAATTAAGGGCGCCGCGCGCCCTCGCCGCCACACATCAACTCGCGGGGCGAGTCGCTTTGATGAATGAAACCTATGGCGAAGCCGCGCGCCGCTTCTCGCAAGCTTCAGACGAATGGAAGCGCGATGGGCAATGGCGCGAAATGGCCACAGCGCTGGCGGCAGCCGCTTCCGCATTCGAGCAATCGGGCGATCATCGCGCCGCAGCGGATGCGGCCTATCGCGCGGCGCGCAGCTTCGCCGGACAGGGCGACACGGTCAGCGCGCTGAAGGCCGTGGATCAGGGCCTTGCCGCGAACAGCCAGGCCAACAACGCCGAGCTTCAAAACGCCCTTACGGCCCTTTTCAACCAACTCCAATCCGACGTGAAAGCGTCGAAGTGACCCTCGCGCCTTGCTTTCGTCCGCCATTTGTCATTGAATAACGGAAAGGAGGCAACGTCCAAGAAGGTGTATGAAAATGCGTATCGCTTCGATTTTTCTCGTTTGTGCGCTCTCCATTCCCGCCATTTCACAAGCGGCCCTGCAAACGATGAGCGTTCAGGTGCGTAACGGACAGTTGCGTGCCACGCCCTCGTTTCTCGGCAAAATTGTGGCCAACGTCGCCTATGCGGATGCCGTCACCGTTCAGCAAAAGCAGGGCGAATGGATGCAGGTTGCGTCCGCGGCGGGCACGGGTTGGATTCACCAATCCGCCCTCTCCGCAAAAAAGATCACGCTGAAGGCGGGCGCGGACAACGTCGGCAGCGCGGCGTCCGGCGAAGAACTCGCGCTGGCCGGAAAGGGATTTAACTCGGATGTTGAGGCGGACTTCAAAAAGAAAAATCAGAACATTGATTTCACGTGGATTGATCGGATGGAACGCATCAAGATCAGTCCGCAGGAAATGATCAATTTCCTCAATGAAGGGGGCCTGGCCGCGCGATGAAAGTCCAACTTTCTCCATCCGTTATCGCTTTGGCGTTCGGCGTGTCGCTGCTCGGTCTCGTTGGCTGCTCCACGGTCGCGCAAGTCGGGGTCGCCGCGGGTGTGATTACACCGCAACAAGGTGAATCCATCGTCCGCACGGGCGAAGCCTTCGGCAAAGCCCTCGAACAGATCACGCCCGAACAGGAGTACTATGTCGGACGCGCCGTGGGCGCGACGGTCGCGAGCGCCTACAAAATCTATGACGACGAAAAGATCACGCATTACGTAAACGTAGTCGGCCAGACCCTCGCGCTCGCGTCGGACAAACCCGAGACCTTTGGCGGCTATCATTTTCTGGTTCTCGACACGGACGAAATCAACGCCTTCGCCGCGCCCGGCGGATTGATCTTCGTGTCACGCGGCATGTTGCGCCTCTGCAAGACTGAAGACCAACTGGCCGGCGTGCTCGCGCACGAAGTCGCGCACGTGAACCTCGGCCATGCAATATCCGCCATCAGCAACAGCCGGTGGACTTCCGCCTTCACCATTCTCGGCACCGAGGGCGCGAAGAGCTTCGGCGGCGAAGCCCTCTCGCAACTGACCACCGCCTTTGAAGGAAGCATCAACGACATCACCAAGACGATGATGACCAGCGGCTATGCCCGCAAACAGGAGCGGCAGGCCGATGCGCTCGCGATTCAGATCATGCAGCGCGTCGGCTACAACCCCTCCGCTCTCGTGCAGGTGCTCGCGAACATGGAATCGCAACTCAAACCGGGCGGCCATGACTTCGCCGCGACGCACCCTCCGCCGGAGGCGCGCATCGCCGACCTGAAGAACGCGATCGGCTCCGTCACCGCCAAGCCCGCGCCGCCCGCGCGGCAGGCCCGCTTTAATCAGGCGATGGCCGGCGTCTGATGCCCGTTGCATGATCGGGCGAATGGCGTCATCCTTCAAACGACCATGCGCAAAAGACTGTTTCAAGCGATCCTGATCGGCCTGCTGGCCGCGCTGGCTATTCTACCGCTTTGGTCCGGCGGAAAACTTAACCGGTGGGAATACGCGACATGGTCGTGGCGCGCGCAATATTTCGCGAAGCCCGGCGCGGCTACAGATCAAATCCGCGTCATCCTGCTCGACCAATCCAGCCTCGACTGGGGCGCGCAGGAAAATGGGTTGCCGTGGCCCTGGCCGCGTTCGGTCTATGTGCCGCTTATTGATTTCTGCAAACGCGCGGGCGCAAAAGCCATAGCCTTCGATGTGCTCTACACGGAAAATTCCCTCTCCGACTCCATGGATCAAGACCGGGAACTCGGCGATGCTGTCGAGCGCGCGGGCAATTTCGTCGCCGCCGTTTTCCTCGGCGATCAGGCGCGACAAGCCCTCGACTGGCCTTCGTTCATTCCCAAACCGAAGCTCGACACCTCCGCCCTCCCCCCCTCCTTTGCGCCGCTCGAAAAAGCCGCGGCATTTCCCATCCCGGAAATCGCCACCAACGCCGCGCTCCTCGCGAGCGTGCGCGAGATTCCCGACGAAGATGCGATCTTCAGGCGGGTGAACCTTTTCCGCGCCTTCAGCGGGGAGCAGTTGCCCAGCCTCGGGCTCGGCGCCTATCTCGCCGCAAATCCCGCCGCCATCAGCGGCGCGCCGGGCATTATTCGCATCGGATCGCGCAGCGTTCCGGTGGACGTCGCAGGCCGCGCCGTGTTGCGATATCGCGGGCCGTCGGGCATGCACAAGGTGTTCACCGCCGCGCAGATTATTCGCTCCGAATTGCAGTTGCAGGAAAACGAAAAGCCGCAAGTGGACCCCGCGCTGTTCAAAGACTGCTACGTCCTCTTCGGCTTCAGCGCTCCCGCGCTCAAAGACCTCCAATCCACACCGATCAGCGGCGACTACCCCGGCGTGGAAATTCACGCGACCCTTCTCGACAATTTGCTCTCCGGCGACTTTCTCCGCGACGTGCCCCGCTGGGTCGTCGTCCTCGGCACCCTGATTCCCGCCGCGCTCGCCGCGTTCATTCTACTCATCTGTCGCACGCCCTTTCAGATGAGTTTCGCGTTTTTGGTCCTTGCGGCTTTCCCGTGGGTCCGCGGCTATCTCGCGTATGCCGCGGGATTCTGGTGGCCGATCGTCGCGCCGGAGCTGGCGATTTCGCTCTCGATGCTCGGCTCGATCGTCGTCAGCTATGCGACCGAAGGACGCCAGAAGCGTTTCATCAAATCCGCCTTCAATCAATATGTGGGCGAGGAAGTCCTCGACCAGATGACCAAAGACCCGACGAAGCTCCGACTCGGCGGCGAGAAGAAAGAGATCACGATGTTTTTCTCCGACCTGGAAAAGTTCTCGTCATTTTCAGAACGCCTCGATCCCCCGCGCCTGATTGAATTGCTGAATGTCTATCTCACGGAGATGGGCCAGGTCATCAAACAAGAGACCGGCGGCTACCTCGACAAATTCGTCGGCGACGCCATCGTCGCGTTCTGGAACGGCCCCGTCGCCCAGCCGGACCACGCCGCGCGCGCCGTCCGCGCGGCGATCCTCTGCCAGCGACGCCTCGCAGAAAGGCGCGACGCCTGGGCCGCGCAATTCAACGCCGTGCTGAAAATGCGAATCGGCATCGGCACCGGCGAGGTGGTCGTCGGCAACATGGGTTCCGCCGACAAATTCAATTACACGATGCTCGGCGACGCCGCGAACGCTTCATCGCGGCTTGAAGGCGCGAACAAAGCCTTCGGCACTTACACGATGGCGTCGGAACAAACCTGGCAGCAGGCCGGAGCTGCGGTGGTCGGCCGCGAACTCGGTTCGATTCGCGTCGTCGGTCGCAAGACGCCGATGCGCGTCTATGAGCCGATGGGCCTGGCCGGCGAACCGCGCCCGCCGTGGGTCGAAGAATTTGAAAGGGGCGTCGCCTTCTGTCATCAGCAGAAATGGGGCGACGCGCTCACGGTTTTTGAAAAGCTGGCGGACGATCCGCCTTCAAAAGTATACGCTCTACGTTGCCGACAGCTTCTCTCCGGAGAACTGAAGGCATGGGATGGCGTCTGGAATTTAACGGAAAAATAGAAGGCCCGTCTGCGGGAACTCCACTCGCGGGCCGATCAAGCTTATGAAACTCGCAATCGGCGGCGCGCGCGGAACCAACCCGGTAAGTCAGCCAGGATTCACCGAATTCGGCGGAGAAACCACTTCGTTTCTCATCGAGGGCGAGGCGGGCGAACGTCTTCTCGTGGACGCGGGCACCGGAATCCGGACGCTGGCCGAACGGCTGGAGCAAGGCCCAAACGAGGCCGAAGCGCTCGTGCTGCTCACGCACTATCACCTCGACCACATCATGGGCTTCCCCGCTTTTTCGCCGCTTTACAAAGGCTCCTGGAAAATCGAAGTCGCCAGTCCCGCGCACGATGGATTTCGCGTGGATGAGGTCATGCCGCGCATCTTCAAGAGGCCCCTCTGGCCGCTCCAAATCGAGCACCTGGACTCGCATCTCCGCTTCAGAACTCTCAAAGGCGAATCTCCGCGACATTCACTTCGACTCGGAAACTTCGACATCCGATGGTGCAACCTGCACCACCCCGGCGGCTCCGTCGCCTACCGGATTGACGAAGCCACGACAAAATCGTCCGTCGTCATCGCGACGGATATGGAATGGGCCTTATCCACGGCGGTCGAGCAGCGCAACCTTCTGGAGTTCACAGAGGGCGCTTCGCTTCTTCTGATGGATGGCCAAATGACCCCGGACGATTATGAAGCTCACCGTGGCTGGGGCCACAGCACGTGGGTCGAATGTTGCGAAGTCGCGCGCCGCGCGGGCGTCGGATCACTCTGGATCACGCATCACGCTCCTTGGCGCAACGACGAGGAATTGCATCGCATCGAAGCAGAAGCTCGCGCGTATTGGCCCCACGCGCGCCTCGCGCGGCAAGGCGCCATCATCGCCATTCCCCCGCGCGCAAAAGTGACCGCATCCGCGAGGTGAAACATGATCCACGTGGTGGCGCTCAACTTCACGGCAAAAACGGATCGCGTCATTCCTGCGAACGATGCGCCCGAGGCCTGCGCGGGGGGCGATTTCTGCTGGCTCGATATGTCCGCGGACGATCTGGACGCCTGCCGTCGAACCATGAAGGCGCTCAACATCTCGGAGCGCGTCATTGAAGAGGTTCTGGGCGACGATTTCGAAGGCCGCTACGACGTGCACGACGAATGCCTTCATTTTGCCGTGACCGAGGGGCGACTTGAAGAAGGGCGGCTGATCACTTCGCATGTGGATGTGATTCTCGCCGAGCGGTTCATGATCACGTTTCACCGCAAGGATTCCGAGTTCGTTCGACAAATGCGCAAAACCTACCGCGAAGATTTTCAAAAGTTCGCCAAGAGCCAAGGCTTCTTGCTCTATGAAATCGGCGACCATCTGGCCGGACGTTATCGTCGCGCCCTTCAAAGTTTTGCCGATGCCGTGGAGCAGACGCAGTTGCAACTCTTCCGCAAAGTGGACGACAGCATTTTTCATCACGTCGCCGAACTGACTTCCGACATCCTCATGCTGCGAAAAATCGTCCTCGCCTCGCGCGAACTCTTTCACGAACTGGCCTCTCGCAAATCGCCATTTATTCCCGTGGTCACCCAACCGTTTCTGAAAAACCTCGCGGTGGCCCTCGACCGCATCGAGCGCGACCTGACGACCGAGCGCGAAGTGTTGAATGAAACGCTCGCGCTCTACATGGGCATGGTCGGCCACAACACGAACAAGATCGTCAAACTCCTCACGATCATCAGCGTGATCTTTCTTCCGCTGAGCTTCCTCTGCGGCGTGTATGGAACAAACTTTCAGTCCGTCCCCGAATTCGGTTGGAAATACGGCTATGCCGGATTCTGGGTCGTCTGTCTGATCATCGCCTCGTCGCTCATCATTTATATGCGACGCCGGAACTGGCTCTGAAGCCGGCCTGGAAAAACATCCGACTCGCGCCCCTGTCAACCGAGCCGCGCACCTGCGCGTAGGGTCTGGTGAAAGGCGGCGGAGCATGTCATTCGGGCTACAGGATTCTTGCGAAAGCCAAAACCAGACTCCGGCTTGGGCGCCGAACCACAAAAGAGTTCATCGCGCGTGGGTCCGAATTTTGGGGCCATTTTCTTCGCTGCTGTTCCACGCGCTCGTCATCGCCGCCCTCCTCATTTTCATGAAGTTCAAGCCGGGCGAAGAGGAGGTCGCCATCTCCGCCGAGATCGCGAACATTTCCGACTTGGAACTGGAGACACCCCCGCCGCTGGGCCCCGCGCCCGAACCGGAATCCGCAATAGAGCCGGACGCCCTTTCGATGAATCCTTGGGACGAGGCGACGATGGACACGACGCCGCTGGATGTGGCGCTTGCCACGACGGATGCGTGGCCTCAACAAAGTCCGATTCAGCTCGACGCTGGAATTTTGAATGACGACGCCACGCGCAGGCTAAACGACGCGCTTCGGCCTTCTTCAGAGGTCCGATTCTTCAACATCAAGACGCGCACGCGCTCCGTCATACTGCTGCTGGACGCCAGCCAAACGGTCATCAACAAAGGCGTGTTGGAAGATGTCATCCGGGAAACCGGCGTCTTGATCGAAGGTCTTTCACCCATGTCCATGTTCAACATCATCGGGTTTGTGGACGGCGCCGCTCCCATGTTTCCCCGGATGATGCTCGCCACTCCGGACAACAAACAGGCGGCGCTGGCCCGCATGAACGTTCGCGCCGCGCGGGCCGGCGAGGCAGCCTCCGACTGGACCGAAAGTGGGTTTGTTCCCAACCGCGTCGGCAATCTCGCCGGCTATTCGGGCAGCACTCCGTGGAAGGCGCTGGAATTGGCCGCCTCAATGGGCGCGGAAACCGTATTCATTGTCATAGACGATGAACCGCCCTACGTCATTCACGGCGCGCCGGGCGATGCGCCCATCGCGACGCACCTTGAAGACTTGCTCCAATTCGCGCGAGGCATCGGCCCGCGCAGCGAGCGCCCGATGCAAATCAACGTCGTCATGACCGCGCCGCGCGATAACTCGCGCGCCGAGACCGCGAAGTCGTTCTACGACCGACTCTGCAAATACACCGGCGGCGCCCTGACCTTCATGAAGCCGCCGGCTCCGGCGACCGCCCAGCGCTAGAGGCTATCCCAGAACCCATTTTCGCGCTGGTGCGCGCGCCGCGCCCGCTGAACAAGGCGGGCGAGCGGGCACGTGTCGTCAAGACACGCCTCCCGGTTTCGCGCCTTGCCCCTCGGCAAAACAATCTCGGCCAGCTTTGAAAAGAGATTCTGGGATAGCCTCTAGCCTTCCTCAAATCGTTCGCGCATTTGGGATTTCCAACGATTGGAAATTCGGCTAAAGAAAGTTCCAACGGTTGGAAACCCGAATGATCGAACTCCTTGTCACCAGCGCGGCATTTGCCGCGGGCGCCGCAATTCCCGATCCCTTCACGTGCATCGGCGCAAACATCTCGCCGCCGCTCGCGTGGAGCGCGCCGCCGGCGGCGACGCAAAGCATCGCGATTCTCGTGGATGATCCCGACGCGCCCGCCGGCGACTGGGTGCACTGGATTCTCTTCAACCTCCCCCCCGAAACCACCACCCTGCCCGAACACATGCCCGCGGCAGCGACCCTGCCGGACGGAGCGATTCAGGGCATCAACGATTTTCGAAGAGTCGGCTATGGCGGACCTTGTCCGCCGCCGGGCGCGCCGCACCGCTACGTGTTCAAAGTGTTCGCGCTGGATATCCGGCTCCAGCTGAAATCCAGCGCGTCGAAAAAAGAGCTGCTCGCCGCGATGCGCGGACACATCCTCGCGCAAGGTCAACTCATCGGAACTTTCAAACGCTGACCCATGACCGGATGGCTCAAAGGCGGATTGTGGGGCGCGGTGTTGCTGACCGCCATTTGGCTCCTCGCGCCGTCACGAACGGTCATGCATCAGGAAGAGGGCGTGGTCGAAATCCGCTACATGGGGCGTTCCGGCCCGATTCAGGGCGCGATGGAAGACGCGATTCGCGAATTCGAGCGCCTCTCGCGAGAGCGGCACGCCATTGATCCAAGTTATCCAATCTACCGCGTGATTTCCGGCCAAGACGCTTCGCGCGGGCAAACGGAAGACCCGACCCGATTCGTCGTGAGCCTCGCGGGCGGCATGCCGCCGGACGTGATTGACTTCGATCGCTTCGCCATCAGCGAGTGGGCCGCGCGCGGCGCGTTCACGCCGCTCGACGAATTTGTCAAACGCGATGCGGAAGCCTGGGCGCGTTGGCAGGAGAATACGAACGCCCTTCCCCCCTGGCCCGGCGCAACGGAGGAACCGCCGCGCGCCGAAGGCGGCCTGTCGCAGCCTCCGGTCACACCGATTGCGCAGGCGGATTACTTCCCGGGCTGCTGGGACGAGGCGGTTTATCAAAATCCGGTGACGCGCGAGAAGGGCCTCTACGGAATTCCGTCGGACACCGACAACCGCGTGTTGCTCTACAACAAAGACATCCTCGCCCGCCACGGCTACACGAAGCCGCCCGCCACATGGGAGGAGCTGCGCGAGATGGCGCTTAAAATGACGGAGCGCGACGCGGAGGGGCGGATCAAAACCATCGGGTTCATCCCGAACTACGGCAATTCGTGGCTCTACATGTATGGCTGGCAGGCGGGCGGCGAGTTTATGAGCGCCGACGGCACGCGCTGCACGCTTAACGATCCGGCCATCGAGCGAGCCCTGAATTTCATGACTGGCATCTACGACGAACTCGGCGGCGCGCGCGATGTCTATGCCTTTCAATCCACATTTCAGGGCGACGCGCTGGATCCCTTTATTCTCGGCAAAGTCGGGATGAAGATTGACGGCGTGTGGGTCATGTCCACAATGGCCTTCTACGGGCGCGACTTGAATCTCGGCGCGGCGCCCGCGCCGATGCCCGCCGACGAGCTGGCGAAGGGGCGAAAGCCGATCTCGTGGCTCGCGGGTTGGGCGCTCGCGATCCCGTCCACGGCGCGCGAAAAAACAGGCGCGTGGGAACTGATTCGATTTCTCTCGAGCTGGCGCGCTTTCGAGATCATGCGCGCCTCCGAAAACTTCACGGCGATGAGCCAGGGCCGCCCGTATATCCCGCGCCAATATCCGCACCGCGAGATGAACACGTGGGCCTACAAAAAATATGTCGAAAACAATCCCGCGCTGGAGCCGAAATTCAAAACCACGATGCGCGTGTTCAACGATCTGCTCGAAAATTCGCGCTTCCGTCCCGTGACGCCGGTGGGCCAGAAATTGTGGAACGCGCAAATTTGGGCGATGGAAGACGCGATCTTCCACAAGAAGGCCGCTCACGACGCGCTGAATTATTACACGGCCATCGTGCAGCGCGATCTCGACACGGTCCTGCATCCGCCCAAAGGCATTCGCATCACGCGCTGGAACTGGTTTTTTGCGCTGTATGCGCTGATCATCGTTGCCACAGTCGCCTGGATATACCGGCGCGAAACAAATCCGACGCCAAAGCGGAATAAGCGGAGCCTGGCCGGAATTTTTACCGGCGAAGCGAGCGACAACAAACCATTCGAGGGCAGCAAGGGCTCCTACTTCCGCGCGCAGTGGAAGGACGGCGTGCTCTGCGCCGCGCCGTGGCTGCTCGGCTTTCTTATCTTCACCGGCGGCCCGTTGCTGTTTTCCATCGTGATCAGCTTTTGCCGCTACGACGTGCTGAACCCGGCAGCTTTCACGGGCTTGCGAAACTACGCCTACATGCTCCACGGCGACGAGTTGTTCTGGAAGTCTCTCTACAACACCATCTTCATGATCATCGGAATTCCGCTGGGCATGGCGATCAGTCTCGGCATGGCGGTGCTGTTGAACGTGAAGGTGCGCGGCATCGCGGTCTGGCGAACGCTTTTCTATCTGCCGAGCATTGTCCCTGCCGTCGCATCGAGCATTCTCTGGATTTGGATTTTCAACCCGCAGAGCGGATTGCTCAATGCCGCGCTCGACCTGGTGGGCATCCACGGCCCGCAATGGCTTCAAGACGAACACACGAGCAAATGGGCGCTGATCATCATGGGACTCTGGGGCGCGGGCGGCGGAATGATCATCTGGCTCGCGGGACTCAAAGGCATCGGCCAGAGCTACTACGAAGCTGCCGCCATTGACGGGGCGACCACATGGCAGCAGTTTCGCTACATCACCATTCCGATGCTCACGCCCTATATCTTCTTCAACCTCATCATGGGTTTGATCGGCACCTTTCAGATATTCACGCAGGCGTTCATCATGACGCAGGGCGGGCCGATCAATTCGACGTTGTTCTTCGCCTACCACCTTTTTAACAACGCCTTCCGCTACATGAATATGGGCTATGCGGCGGCCATGGCCTGGTTCCTTTTCCTGATTGTGGTCGCGCTGACCGCGATTCAAATGCGGCTTTCGCAAAAATGGGTGCACTATGAAGAGGACTGAACGGAGGCCCTTCGCGTGAACCTGCGATTGAAAGAAACGCTCCGCGCGCTGCTGATCTACGCCCTGCTCATCGGCGGCGGCCTCCTCTTCGCCCTGCCCTTCCTCTGGATGATCGGCACGAGTTTCAAAGTGGACCGCGAGATGTTCACCGAACACATCCGCTTCTGGCCGATTCGCCCCGTTCCCGCGCGGCAGTCGCCCTATCTCGACACTCACTTTTATTCGGCCCCGCGCAGCGCGCACTGGGCAGCCGCGCGCCCGCTCATCGAGTCGCGCGCCGGGCCCGACATCGCGCCGGGCGTTTTCCAACGCTTGGAAGAAACGCTTCCGCCCGAATTCTGGGATAGTGACTGGGCGACAAAACTTCCAGCGTTGGTGACGGATGAATTGGTCGAAGAAGTGCGCCGCAAAACCGAGCGCCAGTTCACATGGGCCGCAGTCCGCGTCCGCAGCTTTGACCTTCAAGAAACGGATCTCACCGAAGGCCGCCGAATTTCTGATTTCTGGGCCGTCACTGGCCCGGCGCATCTCGTGGATTCCACAGAGGCGGGCGTGCCGGTCGCCAATCTCGCTTACGACTTCCCCTCAAACGCAGGCGGCGAAATTCGGCTCGAGCGCAAGATTCATCTCCCTTTCCCCGTCGAGCGGCTGCATCGCATTCAACTTTTTTTGCGACCGGACGATTCGTGGCACCGCGCGGAGTTTTTCGTGACGAAGCAGGGGCGCATGTTCAAAGCGCAACGTCCGGAATATCTCGGCAACTTTCAATGGATGACGGTCACGTTGCAGGACTACGGCGAGGACGACAAATCCACAAAGATTCGTTTATGGAATCCTCTCCTGCCTGTTGAGGACGCCAGGATCGCGAAAGCCGCATCCGATGGCGATGAAATTACCGTTGCTGTCGTCATTCACCAGAGCACCGCGCGCGATGCCTGGTGGGCCAAAATCCAGCGCAACTACGTCGGCGCGTTGAACTACATCCCGTTCTGGCGCTACGTGGCGACGAGCGTGCTGCTGGTCATTTTGAACATCATCGGCACGCTGTTTTCCTGCTCGCTCGTCGCGTTCAGTTTCGCCCGCCTGAACTGGCCGGGCCGCCAATTCAGTTTCGGCCTCATGATGGCGACGATGATGATCCCGGGACAGGTCACGATGATTCCCTACTTCCTCATCATCAAGACGCTCGGCTGGTACAACACACTCACGCCGCTTTGGGTTATGAGCTTGTGCGGAAATGCGTTCAACATTTTCCTGTTGCGCCAGTTCATGAAGGGCATCCCGCGCGATCTCGAAGACGCCGCGCGCATTGACGGCTGCAACTCGTGGCAGGTCTACTGGAACGTCATCCTTCCGCTCATCAAACCGACGCTGGCGTGCATCGCCATCTTCACGTTCATGGGCGTGTGGAACGATTTCATGGGCCCGCTGATCTACCTGAGCGACCAGCGCCTCTATCCGCTCTCCCTCGGGCTCTATGCCTTCAACGTGCAAGCGGGGGGCAATTTTGGGATGATGATGGCCGGGTCGCTTCTGATGACGCTGCCCGTCGTCGCGATTTTCTTCTTCGCGCAGAAGTACTTCATCCAGGGCGTGACGCTCACCGGAATGAAGGGCTGATCAATCTTTCATCGCGCGAACGAGCCGCAACAAAATCAGCGGCCCGACGGCCGCGACGAGAAGCCCCACGCGCAACCCGAGTTGCTCAACCGTCACGTGCCCCTCCAGCCATGACGGAACGGCGCGCACGTGATCGGCGACCCATCCCATCCACCACGGCGCCGCGCCGCAGCCCATATCGCCCGACGCGGCCAGCAACGCAAACATCGAGCCGCCGGCGAGCGGAAATCGCGCCGCGCCCAACGTCACGATGCCGGGCCACAACAGGCTCACGCTCACGCCGGCCACGCCGCACGCAAGCAGCGACACCGCCGGCCAGGGCGCAAGGCTCATCACGATATACATCAGCGCCGAAACTCCCGCGCCTTGCGTCATGACCCGCACGAGATCGCTCGTTTCACCCTTCTTCCCAAACCACACTCGCCCGATGACCATGCCCGTTCCGAACAAGCCGAACGCCACGATATCCGCGACGACCTTCGAAAGACCCAGGCCCTTTTCCGCAAAGGCCGACGCCCATTGCGCCATCGTCACTTCGGTCGCGCCGGCAAAGGCCATCGCGGCAACAATCAGTAGATACGCGGGAATCCGCACCAACTCGCGCAACGGCTGCCGCTGCCCCTCTTTCGAGAACGGCGGAAGCTTCGCCGCGAGAAGTGTGAGGCTGTTCGCCAGCGGAACCACAGACCAAGCCACCATGATTCCGCGCCAATGCGCCGTGCCCCAGATGTAGAGCACCGCGCCGGTCACCAGAATCACGGCGATTTTCCCAATGGGATAAAATGCGTGCAGGATCGCCATCGCGCTGGCTTTTCGATCATGCGTGACGGCGTTGATGATCGGGCTCAACAACACTTCGAGCAATCCGCAGCCGATGGACGACACGACCGTGCCGAGAACTAATCCGTAATACGGATGCGAAAACCACGCGGGTGAGAAAGCAAACAACCACAGACCCGCCGCCGAAAAGACATTCGCCAGCACCGTGAGCAGCTTCACGTTCATGCGATCCGCGAGCCAGCAACACAACAGATCCACGACCATCTGCGTGAAAAAATTGATCAGCACCAACCGTCCAATCTGCTCGAACGTCAGGCCCATTTCGGATTTGAGCGGGATGAACAGCAGTGGCGCGATGTTGATCACCATCGCCTGGACGAACATGCCGACGTGGCAGGAGCGGATGACCAGGCGATTATGATCCATTCGCGCCGCTCCAGAAGAGAATGAACTGAAGCTGCAGCGGAAGAGTCAGCAGGCTCAACAACGTGCTGACCGCAACGGCGCGCGCGGTGAGGTCCCGGTCCCCGCCGAATCGCTCGACAAAAAGCGCGCAGCTCACCGCCACGGGCATGCTCGCGATCAACGCGACCACGATCCGCGTGTTTGAATCCAACGGGACCCATCGCAGCAAGAACGTTGTCAGCAAGGGAAGGATCAGCAGCCGCGCCGCGAGCACTCCGCCCAGCGCGCGGTTCCACGCGCCCGCCAATCGAATCCCGCCAAGTTGCGCGCCCGTGACCACAAGCGAGAGCGGCACGGTGAGTTGCCCGAGCATATCCAGCGCGCTCAACGTCGCGCTCCACCCCCACGCGCTGGAGGCGGCGAGATGGGGCGCGCGGACCGCGAGAATGATTCCAAGCAACGTCGCAATGAGTCCGGGATTTGCGAGGAGGTGATGAAAAGAATGCGCGCCGCGAAACCCTCCGCGCAGCACCCAAACGCAAACGGTCCAGATGAACACCTGCGCGGGGATATTGAAGAGCAACACCACGCGCACTCCGGCATCGCCGGCGACCGCCGGCACGAGCGCGAGCGGCAAAAACAGCCAGTTCGGCGTGCCGGAAAGAAACGTTTGCGTGGGCTTGGCGGGCGCGCGAAGCGCGCGCGCCATGAAATATCCGCCGGCATGCGCAAACGCCAGCACCCCGATGGAGATGAGAAACAACGGAATACTGCCCTTCAGCGTCGCCCCATTCACCGTCGCCAGCATCTGCCGGAAGGTGAGCGCGGGAAACGCGACATCCATAACGAATCGCCCCGACGCGCTCGCGGCGTGATCCGAAAACCAGTTCCTTCGCCGGGCCACCCACCCCGCCCCCATCACGATGAACATCGCGAAGATTTTCGCCCAGATACTCTCCCAATTTCCGTTCATAAATTTGAGCGGAGTAACTTACGTGATGGCCTTTTCCGCGTCAGCACCTATCATTCATCCGCATGCTCAAATTCCGCTCGCTTGCTTTGGCTCTCACCCTCGGAGCAACCTGCGCTCGCGGCGCGGACGGCCTCTCGAACTCTTCGCCCACCAACGGACTCAAGGCGACGATGAATGTCCGGCAAGAGGCCATCTCCCGCCGAATGCTCACGTGGGTGGATAGATTTGACCGGCTCCTCGCCAATTCGATTTCGACCAACAAAGTCGAACGAGGGCCGGACAGTTTTTATACCGACAGCGAACTGCGTGATATTGCCGAAGGCTCTTATGTCGAAGTCACTCCGGAACTGAAAATATCCGAAGACGGAGTTGGATTTGACGTCGGCTTCTCCAGCCGGCTCCGATTGCGGCGCGCATCCGCCCGTCTGCGCCTTTTCGTAGAGAGTTTCGACGACCGCGAAGACGCGGTGGACGATGTCGTCGGCCCTCGCCCGTTCACCGACCGGGACAGCGACAGCAGAGCTTCCGTAGGGCTGGGCTATGTGCTGGCCGATCGCCTGAACTTCAAAGCCGATGCCTCCGCGGGCCTCGCCTTCCGCCCGGCGCCCGCGCCAAGGTTCAAAATCCGCGCGCGAATCGAACGCAACTTGGGCGCTTGGCGCGCGCGTGTGACCGAAACGGGATTCTGGGAAGCGGACGACGGATTTGGCGAACGAACACAGATCGAGTTTCGGCGAAAAGTTTTCGAACGCGACACGATCAACCTCGGCTCTTCCGCCATCTGGTCCGAGACCAGCCAGGGTGTGGACCTGGGCCAGTTGTTCGCCTACATCCACCCGATCAGTTCGCGCAACGCGATCGCTTTCAAATTCGGCGTCGCCAGCCACACGGCGCCGTCTGCCATTGTGGATCGCTATGTCGTGCGGTTGCCCTTTCGTCGCCTCGTGCATGCCGACTGGATGTACATCGAAGTCGAACCGGGAGTGAACTTCGACAACGAAAGCGACTTTGATGCCGCGCCTCAGATTATCCTGCGCCTCGATTTGCTCTTCGGCGATGTGCCGACGCCTTGACGCTACGGCGTCGGACTGGGCGCAGGTTGGGCCTGCTGATATTTGGCGCTGCTCTTGGATCGGAACAGCTCAACCAGCGCATTCGGCTCAAGCAATTTCGGCTGGCCGCCGGGCCAATCGAAAACTTTGCAGAGGTTCGACGATCCATCGGGCTTGACGATCATGATCGTCGGCCCCTTCTGCGCCTTGTATCGCCCCATCGCCGCTTCATCCTTCTTGCCCAGCGGAAGGCGCACCTCGACCTTCAAATAGCCCCGAAGATATTTGCTGACCGCCGGCTGCCCCATCCCGTGCTTCTCAAACCACGAACAAAGCCCCGCCTGATCCTTCGGATAGGACGACGAAAAATAGAGAAAAATGTCCGCGCCGAATTGCTTCTGCAACTCCTGCGCCTCGGCAAATCCCTTGGCATTGGTGAACCACTTGTTTTCAGGGAACTTCGGCTCAGGCCCGGCGGCAAACGCCGCGAGCGAGCCGAGCCACACGCAGAGCAACAACCACTTTTTCATCCGACCTCCTGACCCATGACTTTCCCAGCGATCCAACCCGTCGTCCACGCGGACTGCAGGTTGAACCCGCCGGTCACTCCGTCAATATCCAGAATTTCGCCGCCGAAATAAAGCCCTTTGCATCGGCGGCTTTCCATCGTCCGAAAATCCACTTCGCTCAACCGCACACCTCCGCACGTCACGAACTCATCTTTGAACAGGCTCTTTCCCGTCACACGAAACCGGCAATCCGTGAGGCGTTGATGCAGCGCGCGCATCGCCTCTTTGCTCATCGTCGCCCACACGTCGGAAACATTTCCGGCCAGCGCCGCCCACAAGCGCCCCGGGATTTCCGGAAACGGCGACGACGCCGCGACCCCGCGTTTCGCGTGCGCCTGTCGAAACCCGCTCATCGTTTCCAACGACAAGCCCGGTCGCCAATTCATTTTCAATTCAAACGTGTAGCCCGCGTCGTGCAACGCGCGCGCACCCCACGCGGACAACTTCAAAATTGCGGGACCGCTCAGCCCCCAATGCGTCACGAGGACCGGCCCGCGTTGCGCGAGCTTCAGTTCCGGCACGCTCGCCTCCGCGTCGGACACGGAGAGGCCCTGCCGCCCTTTCAATCGCTCGTCGTCAATTTCAAATGTGAACAACGACGGCACCGGCGCTTCGATGGTGTGCCCGAGCGACGACGCGAGCGCGAAGCCGCTGGAGTTTTGATTGCCTCCCGTCGCAAGCATCAGCCGCTCAACATCCATTTCCTCGCCGTTGGTCAACGTGAGATGAAATACTTCGCCCTTCCGCGCCGTTGCCAGGCCGCACCGCGTCCGCGTTCGAACGCCGAACTCCCGCGCGGCCTCTTTCAGGCAGTCGGTGATAGTGGTGGATTTGTCCGTCGCCGGGAACATCCGTCCGTCTGCTTCGGTTTTTAATTTCACGCCGCGTGATTCAAACCACTCGACGGTGTCGCGCGGCTGCCACCGGTGAAACGCGCCGAGCAATTCCCGATGGCCGCGCGGATACCGCTTCACCAGTTCCAAAGGATCGAAACATGCGTGGGTCACGTTGCAACGCCCGCCGCCTGAAATCGTGACCTTCGCGAGCAACTCCGGGCTCTTCTCCAAGAGCGTCACTTCCGCAGCCGGGAAAGTTTCTGCGCACGTGATGGCGGCAAAGAAACCGGCCGCGCCGCCGCCGGCGATGGCAATTTTCATGGCGCGAAAAGAAAAGTTCCAATCATTGGAACTTCTTTACGCGAAAGTTCCAATCGTTGGAAGTTTTTCGCGCCGGCGGCATCGCCTGTTTCTTGCGCAGATGGCGAAAGCGGGATAGGATGCCCGCCGTGAACTCCTGCCGAATCCGCGCGAGTTGGGCGACCGCATGATCACTGTCGCCGCCACGGTTCGAAACGAAGCCGGCATTCATTGCCGCCCTTCCGCCGCGATTATCAAGGAAGCTTCGGGCTATCCCGGGCAGATCACCGTCCGAACGCGCGGCGGGATGTGCGATTTGAAATCCATCATGGGCCTTCTGGGGCTCGAGCTTGGCCGCGGCCAGAAGCTGAAGATCACCGTGGAAGGGCCGCGCGAAAAGTCCTTCGCGGCGAAGCTGAAAAAGCTCTTTGAGACCCGCTTCGACTTTCCGCCGCGCGAGCCCGGCAAGACCGCCAGCGATCTGATCGCGGCGGCTCGCCGGGGCGCGTCAAAATCTAGGGCGTAGTGGCGGCGGGGGCGGCGGGGGCCGCCGGCGCTTCCGCCGCTTCCACCGTCACTTGAGAAGCGTCGGTCACTTCGATCTCCGGACGGCTCTTGTTGATTTTGACCGTGCCGGTGACGCAGACGTTTTTGCCTTTCAACGATTTTTCCGGCGGCTCCGAAAAATTAGCCCGCGCCGATGGAAGAATGACAGCGGTGAAGGTGTGATTGGGAAACGGCTTGTCGAAATTCAGGAACGTCGGCTTGCTCGTCGAATTTTCGAGATAGCGCGCATCGGCCACCACTCCGCAGACCGTGACCTTTTCGCCCACATGCTCGCCCACTTGCGCCGTCGTGATCTTCTTCACTTCCGTTTGAGCCCACGTCGTGGACCATGCGCACACCACCAACAATGCCAGCAACTTCTTCATTGAATTAACCCTTCTTTGTTAATGACAACCGCATCCACCTGACCCACAACCGCACCCGCCGCTCAGATCGTCCGCTTCCGGCACGCGCCCGAGTTCGAGCGTCTTGTGCACATATTTCGCGACGGTTTTTTCGATTTTGTGCATTTGCCGCTGGGCATCAATGAAGCCCGCTGCCAGCGGATTGTTCAAGAAATCCTGTTCGGCTTGTTCAAAGTCTTTCATTTCTTCGTTCGTCAACTCTTCGCCTTGCGACTGCTTCGCGTGCAGCGAATCCTGTTTGTCGCACAGCCGCCGATACTGTTCCACCGCGTCGCGATTCTGCACGAACGCCGTAATCTGGCGCTGCATTTCGTGATAGGCGGGCTGGTCCAGAATCGTCTGGCAAAGCTCTTTGGTTTTCTGAATGACGGGAAGCTCGTCGGTCTGTTGCAGGATGTTCATTCGCGGACTGTACCACGCGCCCGGCTATTTGCCAGTTCCCAGAATCGCATCTTTACAGGCCTTGGAAATGGTGAACTTCACGGTCTTCTTGGCCGCAATTTGAATCGGCTCGCCGGTGATGGGGTTCCGTCCCATACGCGCCGCGCGGTCGGAAACGGACAACTTGCCGATGCCGGGAATGGTGAACCCGACCGACGCCTCGCGATACGCGAGCTTGGTCATCTCGTCCAGCACCGCTTTCACCTGCGCTTTCGACAACCCCGTGCGCTCCGATAGCGTGGCATAGGTTTCGGTCGCGCTCAGCGAACCGGATGCGGATGCCGCGTGGGCGGTGGTGAGGGCAAAGGCGAAGACGAGCAACGAACACAGCAGGGCTTTCATGAGGCGCTCCTTCCGGTGATTTCCAACGATTGGAAAACATTTAGCACAATTTTCCAACGATTGGAACTCTTTTGCGGTCGGTCACTCTTCGCGAATGACGATTTTTCGCCCGTCCGCTTTTTTGCGGTCGGAGGTGTCATACACGACAAACTTCACGCCCTTGAACCGGCGCGCGAGTTCCTTGTGGAGATATTCCTGAACCGCCTCCACATTGTGCGCGTCATCATCCGAGAATCCCACGCTGACCGCTTCGTGGCCGCGCCGGCCTTTCATGAGTTTCATCACATGTTTCACGAACTCGCGAATGGCCAACTGTTTGGCGCGTTCCGGGCTTTCAGAACCGCCGAAGCTCTCCCCGATCAACTTCTGAAATTCGGGCGAGGTGACGCCGCGATAGTGGTTGAGGTCGAGATAGTTTTTGAGAATTTCAGCGTCGCTCACTGCGCCGGAGTCGCCGCCAAAATAGTCCACGTAGTGCCGAAGATTCTGAATCATTTTCAGCTTTTCGGCGGGTTTGAGAACGCGGGCGATAAAGTATTCCACGCCGCGCCGGATCGCCGCGGAACTATGGGAACGCGCGGTGATGATGGCGAAAAGGCGACCTTCGATGAGGGCCTTTTTGAACTTCTGAAAACTGGGCGCGCCGCGCTCTTCGCCGCGGATGACAGGCGCAAGGGCCTTGCGGGTGTCGTCGAGAAAGGCGCGCGTTCCGCGTTGGCCCACGTCGTAAAAATCTATGAACGCTCGGTCCCAATCGCCGCCGAGCGGGCGATAGTTGATCGTGTCGCGGCGGATTTTGGCGAAGTCCGCCGTGGAGACGCTGTGGGGCTTCCACCCGTGGGGGGTCTTGCGCTCGAGGTGGATTCGAGTCGGCATGTGGAGGATGTTGTCATCCCAGTCGAACATGTAATATTTGAAATGCAGCGGCTTCATTCGGTGGCCAGTTTTGCCCTCTTCACGTCTCCGAGATAGGCCAGGATACCACGCGCCACGCCGTTGGCGAGCGTTTGGCGAAATTCGTCGCGCAACAATTTTTCTTCTTCCGCGCGGTTGGAGAGAAACACGGATTCGACGAGCACGGCCGGGCAAGGCGCTTCTTTAAGGACGAGGAATCGCGCCCGCTTGACCCCGCGGTCCGTTGTGGAAGTGGCCCGCGTGAGATTTTTTTGCACGTGATAGCCGAGGATCATGTTGGCCGCGTCATAGCGATTGCCCGTTTGCGAGCCTGTGAGCGTTCCGCCCGCGGTGGAGGCCATGTTCGGCGCGGCGAGCACATAGGTTTCGGTGCCGGCGGGATCGCTGCTCGTCGCCGAGTTAAGGTGGATGCTGACGAAAAGGTCCGCGCCCCACGAGCGGGCCTTTTTGCCGCGGTCGTCCAATTCGATGAACCGGTCGCCGTCGCGCGTAAGATAAACGCGATAGCCCGCGTTCACCAGTTGAGCGCGAATGCGACGCGCGACATCCAGCACCACGCGCTTCTCTTCGATCCCGCGCCGGCCTTTTGCGCCGGTGTCCTGTCCGCCGTGCCCAGGATCGAGCACGATGGTGCGATAGCCGACTGTTTTGAGATACAACTGCGGGCGGATGACAGGGTCGAGCACCTTCCGCACATCGGCGGCGCGCAGCAGCCAGCGCCCCTTGACCAACTGCATCGGCTCGTGCAGCCACACGGAGGTGCCGTTGATTTTCACCTCCCGCCCTTCCTGCGTGAACACCATGCGGTTCCATTTGTTGGCCAGCGTGATATTGCGACCATACGGCTCCTCAACCCGAGCGCCATACACGCGCGCGACATCCTTGAGGGCGATAAACTCTTTTTGATTGACCCAACCGGACCGAAATTCGTCCTGGGCAGAAGCGCCGCGTTCCAGCGCAAAGACAAACAGCACGATCAGAAGAAACCATCTCATGTCGCGGCCAGAGTGTAGGCGCAGCCCGGCGCTTGGCCAGACTGTTCCGCGAATTTTTGCGGAGTTAACGTTGCGACCGCCTAGAACGCGAGCGTCCCGCCGGCGTCGCCCAAGAGGTGGCGCAGGGTTTTGACGTTGGGATGACGGTTGATCCCATCAATCAGAATCAGGCCTGTGACTTCGGCATCCACATCGCCGCGATGAAGTTCCTCGTCAGGTTTCAATCCGATGAAATCGGCCAAAGCGCCGATCCGGTGCGAGGACGCTTCAGGATACCACACGCGGAATAGTTTGAGCGTGTCCAGCACCGCGTTGCCCGGCATCGGCTGCGCCGCGCGTTCGACTTCCGCGCGAATGAATCGCACATCAAACGGCGCGTTATGAGCCATCAGGATCGAGTCGCCGATGAATGCCTTGAATTGCGGATAGATTTCTCCAAACGTCGGCTTCTTCTTCACCATCGCCGTGGTGATGCCGTGCACATCGGTGGCCCATTTGGGGATTTTTCGTCCGGGATTGATGAGCCAGTTGGTGGTGGCGAGAATTTTTCCGTTCTGAATCTTCACCGCCCCCAGTTCAACCACGCGGTCATTGGCGGCGCTGAATCCGGTCGTCTCCGTGTCGAATATGACGATGGAAAGGTTCTTGATCGGCGTGGTTGGCTTCGGCAACGGCGTATTCTCAACCGCAGCTTGGCCGCCAAGCGCCGGAAGAATGAACGCGACCAGCGCCAAACAGAACGCGCGCCCGGCTGACGCGCTGCGTTTTTTCAATTTTTCCTTCATGCTTCGCTCCTTTGCGGCCCGTCCAGAATTTTGCAACTTACAGGACAGCAATCGGTAGCATAGCTTGAGAGCGGCCAGCGATTGCAACCCCAAATTCCAGCTATTTCTCCCGGCTCGCGCCGGGAGAAACCCGGATGACGAAGCAAAACGCGATCAGACCAGGCCCTGATCAATCATCGCGTCGGCCACCTTGACGAAGCCGGCAATGTTTGCGCCGACCACGTAGTTGCCCGGCTCGCCGTATTCCGCGGCCGTTTCGAAGGCGCAACGGTGAATCGAAATCATGATTTCGTGCAGGCGATGCTCGACCTCTTCGCGACTCCAGTTGATGTGCATGGCGTTCTGCGCCATTTCCAAACCGGATGTCGCGACGCCGCCCGCGTTGGCGGCTTTGCCGGGACCGTAGAGAACTTTGTTCTCGAGAAACACGTCCACGGCCTCGGGCGTCGAGGGCATGTTCGCCCCTTCGGATACGAGGCGGCACCCGTTTTTCACGAGCGACTCCGCGTCCGCGCCGCTGATCTCGTTTTGAGTCGCGCTGGGGAAGGCGGCGTCGCAAGCGAGGGCCCATGGACGCTGCCCCTCGTGATAGTCGCATTTGAACGTGGCGGCATATTCGGAAATGCGGCCGCGCCGGACGTTTTTCAAATCTTTGACGAAAGCAAGTTTCTCCGAATTGATGCCGTCCTGGTCATGGATGGTGCCGGACGCGTCGGACAGCGAGACCACTTTCGCGCCCAACTGGTTCAGCTTCTCAACGGTGAACTGAGCGACGTTGCCGGATCCGGAAACGGTGCAGACTTTGCCCATCAGCGTTTCGCCGCGCGTCTTCAACATTTCTTCCGCAAAGAAAACGGCGCCATAGCCTGTCGCTTCCGGGCGAATCAACGACCCGCCCCACTTCAATCCTTTGCCCGTCAGGACGCCGGTGAACTCGTTGCGAATTCGCTTGTACTGCCCGAAGAGGTATCCGATCTCGCGGCCACCCACGCCGATGTCGCCGGCGGGAACATCCGTGTGCGGGCCGATATAGCGAAACAGCTCGGTCATGAACGATTGGCAGAAACGCATGACTTCATTGTCGCTCTTGCCTTTGGGATCAAAATCGGAGCCGCCCTTGCCGCCGCCCATCGGTAGCGTGGTCAGCGCGTTCTTGAAAACCTGCTCGAAACCGAGGAACTTCAAAATCGAAAGATTCACCGAAGGATGAAAACGCAACCCGCCCTTGTAGGGGCCGATCGCGCTGTTGAACTCAATGCGAAATCCTCGGTTGACCCGAAAATTTCCCGAGTCATCCACCCACGGAACACGGAAAATGATCTGGCGCTCCGGCTCAACAATACGCTCCAGAATGCGGCGCGCCTGATACCGCTTGTGCCGCGCAATCACCGGCTCCAAGGTTTCCAGAACCTCCGTGGCCGCCTGCAAAAATTCCGGCTCGTGCGGATTGCGACTGTTCAACTCGTTCAAGACATCATGTGTATAGCTCATTCGTGTTCCTTCAAATGGTGTTTCGGCCCACCAAGCCCAAACTATCTACCCGGAAATTTGTCGCCGTAAGAAATAGGCAGCACGCCGCATTTTCAAACATTTTTGTGGACGATTTTTTATAATACGGCAAACTTGCCGTTTGACCTTCGGCAGATTGCCAACTATACGGCAAATCAGCGGAAGACATTTTAGATGAAACTCGCCCCATCCGAAATCCGGCAGCGAATTTTGAAGGTCCTGCACCGAATCGGACACCCCGCCGGCGCGGCCCAGATCGAAGATTTGCTTCGCGGATGGGGCGTGGATTTGAGCGAGCGCAGCATCCGCGCCTACCTGCTCCAACTCGACCAGTCCGGCCTCACTCAACTTCAAAGCCGGCGCGCCGGACGCATCCTCTCGACCGCCGGTCTTGCGGAGGTCGAAAAGAGCGCGGTCTTCGAGCGAATGGATTTCATCTCCAGTCAGATTGATGAACTGAACTACAAAATGGGGTTCAACCTTCGCGGCGGCGTCGGAACCATCGTCGTCAACACCACTCTCCTCAACGCCCGAGACGAAGCGAAGGCGATTGCCGTCATTCGCCCCGTCTTCACCGCGCGATTAGGCATGGGCTCCCGCATGCTCATCCGCCGCGCTGGAACCGTCTATGACCTGGCGCGAGGCGACACCGTGCCGCGAGGGCAAATTGCGCTCGTCACCATTTGCAGCGTTTCGCTCAACGGCATACTCCTCAAAGAAGGCGTGCCGGTCACTTCACGCTTCGGCGGGCTGATTGAGTTCCGGAACCGACAGCCTTCGCGCTTCGTGGAACTGCTCGAATATCGCGGCACGACGCGCGATCCCCTCGAACTCTTTATTCGCGCAAAAATGACCAGCGTGCTCCAATGCGTCGAAACCGGCAACGGACTCGTCGGCGCAAGCTTCCGGGAATTCCCCTCCGTCGCGCTTCCCGCCGTATTGAAAATTCGCGACCAGCTCAAACTGCTCGGATTGGACGGCATCCTCGCGGTTGGCATGCCCAATCAACCGCTCTACGACATCCCCGTGGGCGAAGGCCGAACCGGCCTCGTCGTTCTCGCCGGATTGAACCCCGCCGCGGCGCTCGAAGAAGCCGGCATCGTTTGTGAAAATCGCTCTCTTGCCGGTTTGATGGAGTACACGCAATTTCCGGAATTCCGCCACCTCAACATGACCGTTCGCCGCGGCGAGTGATTCAGTGGGCCTCATCACGGGCGCGAAGAAACGGCGCCATGGTGAACAGCCAGAGTCCCATCCCGGAAATCCAGAGGAGCCCGGCATAGGCATAGTGAATGAAGGCGGCGGCGGGCACATGGTCGGCGGCGACGCGCGTAATCATCGCGAGCGTGATCAAGGTGAAAATTACCCAGAGCCGAACCCACCGCGCGCCGAACATGATTCGGAATCCGCCGTGCGCAACGATGACGCGCGTAGCGACGGCGGCGATCAACATCCCCACCCCGCTGATGTAGAACATATGAATCCACGAAAGCGGCGTTTTGGGCCACGCGGCGATGAAGAAGAAGGCGAAGGGCAACGCCATAAGCGCGAGACGCGTGACCCACGCCATCGTGCCGGGACTTTGCTGGCGCCGATGGACCGGCAGTTGGCGGGCGAGAAAGATGACGACCGTCATGCCGCGAATCAACGCCCCGAAACGAACAAGTCCGAGTGATTCGATCACAAGCCCAAGAATGAAAGCCGCGGCGTATGACGCGATAAACGCGGCTTCGCGCGCCCATCCGTGCGGATGCTGGTTCATTACGGCGACCGATTGGCGGCGGGGGTAGCCGATAAAAACAGGAAGGATAAAAGCGCCGATGCCCATGATGGGAAGAAGCACGAAGGCTTGATCGAGCAGCAGGCGGCTGAGCGTGAAAAGAAAGTCCGGCAGCGCGGTGATAAGGTTCACGGCCTGAATAACCGAGCCGGCGAATGCGCAGAGCAATCCCATGAAAACGGTGAAGAGTCCCGGCGGCGGCGGATCCTTCCGCTTCAAGATGCGCGGCGCGGCGCAGGCAAAAAACAGCAGCAGCGTTCCGGCGAAAACGAAATCGCCGATCATTTGTTTATGCACAAGATGGAGCACGCAGGCCGCGAGAAGTCCCCCTCCCCACGAGAGAATCTCTGGCAGCCGGAACCTGGGCGCGAGCAACATTTCAGGCAACGCGGTGCCGAGGAACCCGAAGATGAAACAGGCGGTGAATCCTTCGATCATGAGGCGCGCGTGCGGAATGCCGGGATAAATCTGCATCGCCTTGAAAACGAATAGCGGCCACAGGCTCACGCCGACGACGCCGAGCGCCGCGCCGAGCGGAAAGAGCAGACGGTAAGGCTCGGCGTCGCGCCAGCTCACGTTCATGGAGACCCCTCGCACGGAGCGAACAGGAAATGAAAAAGCAAAGCTGGTGCCGGAGGAGGGACTTGAACCCACACACCTTTAGAGGGTACTGGATTTTGAGTCCAGCGCGTCTGCCATTCCGCCACTCCGGCCAAAAAAGCAGAGAGGTTATAACGAAGCGCTTCGCCGCACGCCAGCAGAGAATTCACGGGATGCCCCGATTCCTCACTCTTCATGAACGAGCGCTGAAATGCGAAAGCCGGCTTCTTCAATCATCGCCACATCATCCGAATGGCCTTGGCCCGGCGTGGTCAGATAGCCTTCGGTGAACATGGAGTTCGCAGGGAAGAGCGCCAACGCTTGCAGATGCTTCAAACAGACTTCACGTCCGCCCGCCGCGCGGATGTCGCGCGTTGGATTGACGAAACGAAACATGCAAAGGGTTTTCAAACACTCCACCGGCGTGAGTCGTTTCACGTGTTCGAGCGGAGTGCCGGGACGTGGGTCGAGGAAGTTGACGGGAATGGATTCGACTTCGAGCGCGCGAAGTTCATAGGCCAGATCCAAGCGGTCCTCGACGGTTTCGCCCATCCCAACGATGCCGCCGCAGCAGGCTTCCATTCCTGCGGCCTTCGCCGCTTTGATCGTCGCAACGCGATCGTCGAAAGTATGCGTCTGGCAGACTTTCGGGAAATAGTTTCGCGAAGCTTCGAGGTTGTGATTGAAACGGTCAACGCCCGCAGCCGCGAGTCGCCGCGCCTGGTCGGGCGAGAGCAACCCGAGGGAGGTGCAGATCTTGATCTCCATCTCCGCCTTAATCCGGCGGGTGGCTTCGCAAATGATGGCCATTTCGCTTTCGGAAGGCCCGCGTGTCGCCGTCACCATGCAATACTTGACCGCGTTCATCGCCTTCGCCTTGCGCGCGCCTTCGAGCAGTTCGTCCACAGACTGCATGTGATAGCGCTCAACGCCGCTGTAGGAACCGATCGCCTGACTGCAAAACGCGCAGTTTTCGCGGCACATCCCGCTCTTGGCATTTCGCAACACGTGCAGCCGCACATCTCGGCCAAAATACTGATGGCGCACGCGAAATGCCGCGTGTAGAAGTGCAAGCAAGTCGTTGTCGGGCGCTTCCAGCACCGCGCGGGCCTCGTCCCGCGTGACCTCGACACCTGCCAACGCTTTTTCGGCTAGTTCATTCCAATCTGCAACGGCTATCATGAGCGCTCCGCAATGAAAAACGAAAGTTGGCTGGAAGATAGCCTCAAAATACTGCGGGAGCAACACCTCGAACGTGAAATCCACACTCGGAGGTCTCCCGCCCGCCTCGATTTCTCCACCAACGACTATCTCGCCCTCTCCCGCCACCCCGCCGTCACCGCCGCCGCAGCCAAGGCGTTGTGCGACTTCGGCTCGGGCTCCACGGCCTCGCGCCTCGTGAGCGGATCGCTCCCGATTCACGACGAGTTGGAACAACAAATCGCCGCGCACAAGGGCTATCCCTCCGCCCTTATTTTCGGCAGCGGATACCTTGCCAACATCGGCGTGCTGCCAACACTCGTCGGGCGCGGCGACGATGTTTTCGCCGACCGCCTCATCCACGCCAGCCTCGTGGATGCCATCCAGTTAAGCCGCGCGCGCTTGCGCCGATTTCATCACAACGACATCGGACACCTCGCCGAACTGCTCGCACGTTGCCCCGCAACGGGCAAACGCCTCGTCATCACCGAATCTGTTTTCAGTATGGATGGCGACCTCGCCCCGCTCCCCGAAATCGCCGCCATTGCCGAACATTATGAAGCCATGCTCATGGTGGATGAAGCGCACGCCCTCGGCGTGTTCGGTCCATCGGGCGCAGGACTTGTCGCGCAGCACAAACTTCAATCCAAGGTCCATGTGGTGATGAGCACGCTGAGCAAGGCGATCGGCTCCTACGGAGCGACCGTCGCCTGCTCCGACAAATTGCGCAGCCTTCTCGTCCATCGCGCGCGCTCGCTGATTTATTCAACCGCTCCCGCCCCCGCCACAATCGGCGCAGCGCTCGGCGCGCTCGAAGTCATGCGCACACAACCGGATATGGGGCGCGAACTCCTCGCGCGCGCCGACCGACTTCGCACACGGCTGAACGAACTCGGATTCGACACCCGGCCATCCGCCAGCCAAATTATTCCCATCCGCATCGGAGAGAACGAAGTCGCGCTCGCATTCGCCGAACGGCTTCGCGCGCGCGGCCTTCGCGCCATCGCCATCCGCCCGCCCACCGTCCCACCCGGCACGGCGCGCATCCGCCTCTCGGTCACACTCGCGCATGCGGAGGCCGATATTGACGAAGCGGCCAACACGATCAAGGCCTGTCGCGCATGAAACACAAAATCGAACTCATCGCCGGCTGGGCGCATCCGGGTGAATGTTTGCTCCCGATCGCGGACAAGCTTGAGGATTACTATGACGTCGCCGTTCACCCCGCTGATCTTCACTTGGAGTTGGAGGAGCCTTCCGTGCTTGCCGGCTGGTCGCTCGGCGGAATGCTCGCTCTTCAGAACGCGATGCGAAAACCGGAACTGGTTGAAGCGCTCGTGATGATTGCCAGTACCCCGCGCTTCACCTTCGCCAAGGATTCCGGGTTCGGCGTGAAAGAAGCCAACCTGCTCGAAATGATGAAGCAGTTGCAGGGGAACACCAAAAACACCATCGGCGGATTTCTTGCGCACGCCGCCCTTCCACACCGGCCCAAACTTCGGGAAATGCTCCACCAAATTGAAACCCTTCAAGCCGGACTCGCCTATCTGCGCGACACCGACCTGCGATCGGGCGTGGACCATGTAAAATGCCCCGTGCTGCTGATTCATGGAAAGCGCGACGCTGTGATTCCCATCGAAGCCAGCGAGTGGCTTCGTCACCGCCTGCAAAAAAGCAAACTCATTTCCGTCGAAAATATGGGGCACGACTTGCCCCTGCGCCGGCCGGAGTGGATCGCAAGAGAAATCCGCTTTTTTATAGATGCCTATGTGCGCCCTTGACCCAGCCTTTCACTTCAGTCAGGCCGCATCGGCCTATGACACCGACGCCGTGATCCAAAAAACCGCCGCCGCGCGCGTTCTCCATCTCCTCTCCGACCACGCGCAACCACGCCGGATTCTCGACCTCGGCTGCGGGAGCGGGCAACTGACCAGCTTGCTCCACCAACGCTGGCCGGCGGCTCAACTGGATGCCGTGGACCTCGCCCGCGGCATGATCGAAGAAGCCCGACGTCTCCACGCGCACGCTCCCAATATTCGCTGGATCGAAGCCGACGCCGGACTCTACCACGAGGCCCCCTACGACCTCGTCGCTAGCAACTGCGCCCTGCACTGGATGTATCCGCTGGACCTCGGCCTGCGCAACGTCGCCTCGCTGGTCGCGCGCGGCGGAACACTCGCCATTTCCATTATGCTCAACGGCACACTCCGTGAACTGCACGAATCTCGCCGCTTCGCCGCGCCCGCAAAACCGCCGTTCGCGCAAATGCCGTCCGCCGAACTCGTCGCCACCCTGCTCTCACAAACAGGCCTCGCCGTTCTTTCAGCTCGCACGGAAGAAATCGTGAATCCATTCGCCTCCTGCGATGATCTCATGCGGCATCTTCGGCGGATGGGCTTGACGGGCGGCGCGCTCTCGCGCTCCAACATTCCGCTCACACGCGGGGAACTCACGCGACTCCGGCTCCATTACAACGAAAGATATCGCCGTTCGAACGGCTACGTCACGGCCACCTATCACCTCGGCTACTTCCTTGCGGAGCGGCTGTGAACGGACTCTTCATCACGGGAACCGACACCGGCGTCGGCAAGACGATGGTCACGTCACTGCTGCTCGCCCTCGCGCGCGAATGCGGCATCAACGCCACCGTGATGAAACCCGTTCAGACCGGATGGCCGGAAGATGACGATCTCTCCGCGTGCGGCGTTGAAGCCACTCCGCTCCACGCGCCATATCGCTTCAAACGACCCGCATCGCCGCACCTCGCAGGGAAAGTTGCGGCGACAAAAATCCTGTCGGCCTATCGCGAACTCGCAAAGCAATACGAATACCTTCTCGTCGAAGGCGCAGGCGGAATTCTCGTTCCGCTCAACACGCGGCACACGATGCTCGATCTGATGAAGGCCATGAAGCTGCCCAGCCTCGTCGTCGCGCGCGCCGGACTCGGCACGTTGAATCACACGCTGCTCACACTGAACGAACTGCGACGCGCAAAAATCCAAGTCGCAGGCATCGTGTTGAATCCCGGACGATGCGGAAAATGGGACGCGATCGAACGCGACAATTTGAAAACGCTGCGCGCGCGCGCGGGTTGCCCGGTGGTCCGGATTTTTTCCAACGATTGGAAAACTCGCCGGAAAAACTTCCAATCGTTGGAACTTTTTCTGCCGCGATTTCCAATCATTGGAACTCGCGCAGAAAAATCGGCCGCCGCCGCGATCCCCAGTCGCCGGGCCCGGCGTTGAACAGTCCGGGAATCTTCGTTCCGCACTCCCGGCAGCATCCTTTGACATCCAACTCCCACGCGGTGAGCTCGTACCAGTCGCGCCCGATGACGCGCGTGCGGCAGTTCGGACAATACGTACTGCCGCCGCCCTCGTCATGAACGTTGCCCGTGTACACGAAATGCAACCCGTTCCGCATCGCAATGCCGCGGGCGCGCGTGAGCGTGGCGGGCGGGGTTGCGGTACGGTCGAGGAGTTTGTAGTCCGGATGAAAAGCAGTGAAGTGGATCGGAACATCTGGGCCGATCTCTCTGAAAATCCAGCGCGTCATCGCATCGAGTTCTTCATCGGAATCATTTTCGCCGGGAATCAGCAGCGTTGTGATTTCGAGCCACACGCTCGTCTCGTGTTTCAAATAGACAAGCGTGTGTTGGATGTTCTCGAGCGATGCGCCGCAGAGCTGGCGATAGAAGCGCTCCGTGAAGGCTTTAAGGTCCACGTTGGCTGCATCCATGTGCGAGAAAAATTCGCGGCGCGGCTCGGCGCAAATGTAACCCGCGGTGACGGCGACGGCTTTGATGCCGTGCTGATGGCATTCAGCGGCGATATCCATCGCATATTCCATGAACACAACGGGATCGTTGTAGGTGAAGGCGACGCTGGAACAACCGTAGTGCGCCGCGGCGCGCGCGATCGTTTGCGGCGAGGCTTCGTCGGCGAGCGTATCCATTTCGCGCGATTTGCTGATGTCCCAGTTCTGGCAAAAGCGGCAGGTGAGATTGCAGCCCGCGGTTCCGAAGGAGAGAATCGGCGTGCCGGGCAAGAAATGGTTCAGCGGTTTCTTCTCGATCGGATCAATGCAGAAGCCGCTCGAACGTCCGTAGGTCGTGAGCACAATTTCGCCGCCGTGGTTCATGCGAACGAAGCATGCCCCGCGCTGGCCTTCGGCGAGTTTGCAGCAGTTCGGACACACATCGCACTGCACCCGCCCGTTCGGCAGCGTTTGCCAATAGCGGGTCCGCGCGAAGCCCTCTTGGACCGGCTTGATCATCAGCTCCAGTTTACCCCGAAATTGAGGGGCGTCCTATTGTTTTTCCGTCGCGCGAAGCGCGAGAACAATCAGCCAGAGGCAGATGCAGACGGCCCACGCGCCGAGAAATATCGGCGGGTGCATCCACCAGCCCCACCCCACAAATCCGGCGTCGGAAAACGGCCAGAAGATTGGCGTCTTGAAAACACCGTCACCATGCGTCGGCACATCAACAATGAAGTGGAGCGGCCACGCGAGCGCGGGCAGCCACAGCGAGCGCTTCAGCAAGACGATGAGCGTGTAGCCGACAGCGATCCCGAACAGACTGTGCGTCACGCGATAGAGGAAAAATACGAAATCAGGAATGCCGTGCCAGCGCACACCCTTCCCGGCAAAGAAATCGCTGAGAAAATGAATTCCGAGCGAGGCGACATCCGGCAACACGCCGAAAAGAAAAGCGGCCCAAAATGTCCAATGGAAAAAGCGCCGTCGCCCCGCCGCATCCGTCGGCCCGCGCCGCCCGCCCGGCAGTCCCGACTTACTGCAAACAACCGCCCCGAATACTCCGTGAAACAACGTGTCCATTTGAGCGAAGATAACTCAGATAAAACCACAACGCGACTCAACAAAAACAACCGGCGCGAAATTTGAATTTTCGGCGACAGAGCGGCGGCGTCGCACCTCAAAAACCTAGCGGCCGCCCTGAGGCGGAAAGGATCCCCAATCGTGTTCGATCAGGACCGGGTTCTCGCTCAATTCTTGCACATATGCACGGACTGACCCCTTTGGGGGTGGCCCCTATTTAGGCGTCGGGGGCGGGAAGGTCGAGTTGGATGAAGAGTTCGCGGAGTTGTTTTTCGTCCACCTTGGAAGGCGAGTTCATCATCAGCTCGGCGGCTTTCTGCGTTTTGGGGAACGCAACGACGTCGCGGATGCTGTCTTCGCCGACCATGAGCATGACGACGCGGTCGAGACCGAGAGCGAGTCCACCGTGCGGGGGCGCGCCGTATTGGAAGGCATCAATCATGTGGCCGAACATCGTTTTGATTCGTTCGTCGCTCAGGCCGAGCGCGCGAAATGCGCGCGCCTGTAGCTCGGAGTCGTGGATACGAATGCTGCCGCCGCCGAGTTCGACGCCGTTCAGAATGATGTCATAGGCCAGGGCGCGGACTTTGAGGGGCTGCGTTTCAATCAGCGTGGTGTCTTCGGGATTGGGCGCGGTGAAGGGATGATTGACGGAGGAGAGCCCGCCTTCGCTGTTTTTCTCGAAGAGCGGAAAATCCGTGACCCACGTGAAGGCGAAGACGTTGCCGGGAATCGCTTTCGCGGCGTGCCCGGCGACGAGGCGAATGCGTCCGAGCGCGAGATTGACCACGTCGTTCTGGTCAGCCGCGAAAAGAATCAGGTCGCCGTTTTGAATATCGAGTTTGGATTGGAGTCCTGCCTTTTCGGCCTCGCTGAAGAATTTGACGATGGGTGATTTCCACGTGCCGTCTTCCTGCGCGCGGATATAGGCGAGACCGCCGAGGCCGGCGTCCTTCGCCATCGCAGTCCAATCATCAATGGTCCCTTGCGAAACGCCTGCAAGTGTTTTGGCGTTGATGGCTTTGATGACGCCACCTTGCGCCACGACGTTGGCGAACACCTTGAATTGGGTGGTTTTGAAGACTTCGGTGAGATCGGTGAGAAGCATTCCGAAGCGGGTGTCAGGCTTGTCGGAGCCATAGGCGTTGAACGCCCGCTCGTACGGCATGCGCGGGAGGGGCAATGCGGGGCGCGGGTGTCCGGCGGCTTCCATCACGTCGGCGAGAAGTCCATCCACGAGGCTGTAGATATCTTCGGGCGTGAGGAACGACATTTCCAAATCCACCTGCGTGAACTCGGGTTGGCGATCGGCCCGGAGGTCTTCGTCGCGGAAGCAGCGCGCGATCTGGAAGTAGCGGTCGAGTCCGGCAACCATGCAGAGCTGTTTGTACTGCTGCGGGGATTGGGGCAGCGCGAAAAAGGAGCCGGGGTTGACGCGGCTGGGGACGAGATAATCGCGCGCGCCTTCAGGGGTGCTCTTGGTGAGAATGGGGGTTTCGACTTCGATGAAGCCCTGTCGGTCAAGATGGTTGCGAATCGCCTGCGTGATGCGATGGCGGAGAACGAGGTTGCGCTGCATGGCCGGGCGGCGCAGGTCGAGATAGCGGTACGTGAGGCGGAGGTCTTCGGCGACTTTCGCAGCCTTCTCGTCATCGAGCGGAAAGGGCGGAGTCTTGGCCTTGTTCAAAATCTGAATGGTGTTGCAGCGAACTTCGATTTCGCCGGTGGGGAGTTTGGTGTTCACCATTTCCGCGGGTCGCTTCTGAACGACGCCCTGAACTTGGATCACATATTCGCCGCGCGTGCTTTCGGCGGCGGCTTTGGCGGCAGCGGAGTCTTGCGGGTCGAAGATGGCCTGAGTGAGGCCATGGCGATCGCGGAGATCAATGAAGATGATGCCGCCGTGGTCGCGCACGACATCCACCCACCCTGCCAGGGTGACCCGTTGTCCGACATCGGAGGCTCGCAACTGACCGCAAGTATGTGATCGCATCATGGTTTGGATTCCTAAAACAAGGGGGCGCATACTAGAATCGTCCGGGAGGTGAAGCAATCTTGAAACAGTGAATCGCGCAACCACCGCTTGACCCTCCCCCGCTGTCGCGATAGCCTTTGAAACTGCAACAGATTACAGGAGCATATTCACATGCCGGAACTATCCCTCGAAAAGGCCCCGCGAAAAGCCAGAGAGCAATATGAAAAAGGGCTGGCCGCGTTGGAGCGCGGGAACCTCGATTACGGCATGGATATGTTCGAGGCGGCGCTGGAAATTTCGCCGGACCTTTTGAAAGCGCGCCGGTTTTTGCGGGCGGCGGCGATCAAGAAGTCGAAGAGTTCCAAGGGCGGCGGGCTGGCGAATGCCATGTCGTCGCTGACCGGCTTGGGTTCGGTTTTCTCCGCGCAAAGCCAGATCAAGAAGAAGCCGGGCGATGCGGTCAAGACGGTGGAAAAGCTTCTGCGCAAGGCGCCCCTGAATATGCAGTTCATCAACCTGATGGTGCAGGCCGCCACAGCGGCGGAGATGCCCGAAGTGGCGATCATGACGTTGGAACTCGCAAAAGAGCAGTTACCGGGCGATGTGGACATGCTCCGAATGCTGGCCAAGTTGTATCAGGACAACATGATGATGCACGACGCGCGGGTCATCTACGAAGACGTGCTGACGCTGCGCCCCAACGACCCAAAGGCGATCAAGGACGCAAAGGATGCCGCGGCGCTCGACACCATGCAACGCGGCCAGTGGGAAGACCAGACCAGCGATTTTCGCACAAAATTGAAGAACAAGGGCGAAGCCGCCCAACTCGAACGCGAGGCCAAAGCCGTCGCCTCCGAGTCGGATTTGAGCACCCTCATCCGCGAGGCGCGCGACAAGGTGAAGCGCGAGCCGCAGAACATCAACTACAAGCGCGCGCTGGCCGAATACCTCACAAAAGAAGAGCAATTCGACGAAGCGCTCAAGGTGCTTGCCGACGCGCAGGCCCAGACCGGCGGCGCGGACCCGCAAATTGATCGCATGATCAGCAACATTCGCATCAAACAATTCGACGGCCGCATCTCCACCCTGGAGAGCGCCGGCAAACAAGCCGAAGCGGAGGCCGCCCGCAGCGAACGCGCGGACTTCGTCTTCGCCGATGCCGAAGACAAGGTGCGCCGCTATCCCAACGATCTTCAGTTCAAATATGAGCTCGGCGTGTTGCTCTACGAACGCGGCGCGTTGAACGAAGCCATTCAGATGATGCAGATGGCCCAGCGCAATCCGCAGCGCCGCATCCGCGCGCTCTATTACCTGGCGCTCTGCTTCAAACAAAAAGGCCAATTCGACATCGCGCTGGAGCAGTTGCAAAAGGCCAACTCCGAACTCACGCTCGTGGACGAAACCAAGAAGGACATTCTGTACGAGTTGGGCACCACCAGCGAAGCGATGAACACACCCGAAAAGGCGGTCGAGTATTTCAAGGAAATTTACTCGGTGGACATCAGCTATCGCGATGTCGCGCAGCGCATCGAAAAATACTACAAGCGATAAGGCTGTCCGCACCGATGTTGAAACGAGCTGCCATTGCGTGCGCTGGAATCGCGCTCGGCCTCTCCATTTCCTTTGCCGCGCCGCCGCCCACGCCCTACAAGGCGCCCTTCTACACGCCGGCGGAGGACGAGTTTTCGGTCATGTCCTACAACATCCAGCGATGGACGCTCGATGACCGTGATGGCGATGGACAACGGAACGATCCCAAGCCCGACGTCGAAAAAGAGGCCGTCATTTCCGTGATCACCCGCGCGCGACCGGATGTGCTCGCCGTGCAGGAAATGGGAAATCCCTCCCAGTTTGTCGAATTTCAAAATCGCCTGCGCGCCGCCGGACTCAACTATCCCTACACCGAACACCTGCCCAGCCAGGACGGCTATGTCAGTCTGGCGTTGCTCAGCCGCTTCCCGATCGTTTCGCGGCAAAACGTGACGACGGAGAAATACTCCGTCGGCGACCGCACCATTGGCGTGCTGCGCGGATTTTTGAGTGTGGATATTCAGCCCGCCGAGGGCTACCGATTCCGCATCGTCGCCGCGCACCTGAAATCCAAAGTGTTCAACTCAAGCGGCCAAACGGAAATGCGGCGCAATGAAGCCCGCCTGCTGAACAAAGTCGTGCGCCGCATGCTCGACGAAAACACCAATCTCAACCTGCTGGTCGTCGGCGATTTGAACGACAGCATGGGATCGGCGGCCATCCGCGAAGTGATGGGGCGCGAGTTGAAGGACCTGAAGCCGCGCGACGCGGAGGGCGATATCTGGACGCACTTCTGGGACAGCGCGGAAGAATACTCCCGGATTGATTATTTGATGGTCAGCGCGGGCATGATGCCGGAGGTCGTGACCGGAAAAACACACATCGTGCGCGACCCGCAAACCTATATTGGATCCGACCACCGCCCGCTCATCGGCGTGTTCAAGAAAAAAGAAATGTGACGCGACTCGCGTGTCACTTGGGGTATTCGACCTGAATATCGTAAAACCGCTGGCGGCGCAACGGCGGCTGATCTTGAACCTGCATCAATTGACCCGTGCCGCGAAGCCGCGACGCCTGGGGCAGCGGCTGCCATCGCGCGCCCGCCCCCAGCGTGTCCGCAAAAATCACGGTGTAGAACGCGCCCGGCTGCGACTGCCACTGCAAGCTCACCTTGTCGGATGAACGCGTGACAAACAGCGTCGTCTCCGCCGCAGGCTTGATGACTTCGCGCGTGGTGCATCCGCAAAGCGCGACGCCGCACAACACCGCCATCGCCACAGATCGCATGCTTGTCTGCAGCATGGAATGAGGATCAGGGCAATTCGACGGGCGCCGGCGCTGTCGTGTCGGTGACCGGAGCCGCCGCCGGGCTTTCGCTCACCGGCGTGACGGGCGCCGGAGTCGGCTCCACCTGCTTCTTTCGCTCAAACAACACGTCGCGCAGCGGCGGACGATAGACCGGTCCGCGCTGGTCGTACCAGCTCGACTTGCGGAGCGCTTCCGTCTCGTCGTTCAGCTTGAGATTATAGCGCTGGGCAAACCACTTCCACTCGCCGCTATTCCATCGAAAAAGCCGGCCAAACTCGTTCACCAGCGCCGCCGTGTTCAAATCCGTGACGCGCACGATCTCCGGCGACCACGTAGCCGCGTTCGCGACGGAGGCCGGCAGGACCTTTTCGTCGCCGACCAAAACGGTGCGACTCGGCATCGAATCCACAAAGCTCACCTCCCGAAAATCCTGCAAGGAAATGTTCTGCCACTCATGGCCGTTCCACACGTGCAGCAACGGCTCCGCTGTCGTGCCTTCGTTTTGATAGGAGACCAGAAGGGCGGGATTTCTCTGAACAACATCGAACGCCACCTGCATCACGGAATAACGGGCGGGCGCAACGATCAAGGTGAAGGGCGAGCGGGCGTGAGCTGAAGCGACAGCGCCCAGAATCAACGCCACAGACAGCCAACGTAATAGTTTCGTCATGAATCTAGTCCTCATGTAATGTCCCTTGGACCATACCATTGGACCTTTGGCAAGTTCAAGCTGCTTGCACCAAAAGCCCGCAACGGTGTATCCTTTGCATGATCGAACGTCGAGATCGAAGACGGTTGCAAGAAATGGACGACTAGGGCGTGATGGGCGCAAGCACATTAAAAAACGAACCGAACCCGCAACGGGGCGCGCCCGCGACAGAGCCGGAGCCTGCGCGGGAGAGCTTGTTGCGCGCCGTCGTGCAATCCACGCGGCTACTCCTGAGCAACAACGATCATACGACGAATGTGCTCCAGTCCCTCGCGTTGATGGGCGCGGCCGTGAACTGCGACTTCGTCTGCATTCTTCAAAATCATAAGCATCCGCAAACCGGCACACGGCTGATGTCCAAACGCTTCGAATGGACCGCGCCCGGCGCGCCGCCCTCGCCTGACGAGCCCAAACTCGAAAACCTGCCCTACGATCCCAGTCTGACCCGCATCTACAAACGCCTCGCCTCAGGCGCCGCGATCGCCGCTCACGTTAACGATTTCGCGCCCGCGGAAGCCGACCTCCTGATCGCCCTCGGGATACGTTCGATCGCGATGCTCCCCATCTTGGTGCGGGACACATTCTGGGGACATCTCTCTTTTTCCACCTGGAGCGAAGATCGAACGTGGACGGAAGAAGAAGTTTCCATTCTCAAAGACGCCGCCGCCATGTTCGGCGGAGCCATTGACCGCAACCAACAAGAACAGGAGTTGCGCTCGCGCGACCGGCTGCTACGGGGCATGGCGCAAGCCGTCAACAGCCTCCTGACCGCGCCCAATTTCGACGCGGGCATCCACCTCGCGCTCAAAGGCATCGGCGAAATCATGAATGTCGAGCGCGTCTATATCTTCGAACGGCGCGTCGAATCCGCCGACGAAAATGCCCCGCCGCTCATCAGCGCCCGGTATGTGTGGGTGAACCCCGCCTCCCGGCATCATGTGGAGATGACCCAACTTCAGAACTTGCCGTTCGATCAACTCTTCCCGCGCTGGGATGTCGCCCTCCGGGCCGGCAAAACCATCAGCGGCTGCGTCACCGATTTCATGGCGCCAGTGGCCAAACGAAACGACGCCGACCTTCGGAATATCCTCCTCGTTCCCATCCGGATTGAAGGCCGGCTTTGGGGATTCCTCGGACTCGACGACGGCGACCTCCAGCGCCCATGGCACAGTTCCGACGAATCCATCCTGCACACCGCCGCCGACAGCCTCGGGGCCGCCGCTGCGCGGCAGCGCGCGCAAGACGCGCTGCGGCAAACCGAAGAGCGATTCCGTCAGGCCCAGAAAATGGAGGCGATCGGGCGCATGGCCGGCGGCGTTGCCCACGACTTCAACAATCTCCTCACCGTCATCATCGGCTACAGCGAAATCATTCTCGGACGCCTCCCGCGCGACGCGCCCATCCGCAACGAAATCCGTGAAATCTGCAAAGCCGCGGACCGCGCCCACTCCATCACGCGCCAACTGCTGGCCTTCAGCCGCAAACAGCTTCTTGAACCGATGGTCCTCAACCTCAACACCATCGTCCACGATTTGGAAACCCTGCTGCACCGAATGATCGGCGACCACATCAAGCTCATCAACCATCTCGCCCCCGACCTCGGCAAAGTGCGCGCCGATCCCACTCAGATCGAACAAGTCATCATCAACCTCGCCCTCAATGGGCGCGACGCCATGCCCGCCGGAGGCAGCCTGACCCTGCGCACGCACAACGAAGTTGTCGCCAAGCGAATGGTGCGCGGCCACGCCTTTGTGGACCCCGGCCACTACACCGCCCTCTCCGTCACCGACACCGGAGAAGGCATTGATGAATTTGTGCAATCGCGCCTTTTCGAGCCGTTCTTCACCACCAAAGATGTGGGCAAAGGAACCGGCCTCGGGCTCTCCATGGTGTATGGCATTCTTCAACAGAGCAATGGCTACGTCATGTTCGAGAGCGCCAAAGGCGTCGGCACCACCTTCACAATCTATTTGCCCCAAGTCGAATTGCCGGAGGAACTGCCGGACCGCGATCACGTTCCCGAGCTGGTTCACGGCACGGAAACCATTTTGCTGGTGGAAGACGAACCGGTCGTGCGCGACCTCGCTCATCGCGTTCTTATGGATCACCAGTACAACGTGTTGACCGCGCAAAACGGCCAGGAAGCCTACGACCAGCTTTGCCGGTTCGTTGGGCGCGTCCACCTGGTCCTCACTGACATCGTCATGCCGAACATGAGCGGGCGCACATTGGCGGATCGAATTCACGCCTCCCATCCCGAGGTCAAAATTCTCTTCATGTCCGGCTATGCCCCCGGCGAATCCTCGGCCGCCGCACCCAACCACGCCTCCTTCATTCAAAAACCCTTCACCCCGGCCGCCCTGGCTGCAAAGGTGAGGGAAGTGCTGGACGGGACCTGATTTTTGGCTAATCTGCCGCGCTCATGTCGTCCCGAACCGTCGCTGAAGAAATCGCCCGCCGTCGCACCTTTGCGATCATCTCGCACCCCGACGCCGGCAAAACCACGCTGACCGAAAAACTGCTCCTCTACGGCGGAGCGCTCCATCTCGCCGGATCCGTCCGCGCGCGAAAAAACCAACGCTCCGCAACGTCCGACTGGATGGAACTCGAACGCGAACGCGGCATCTCCATCACCTCCACCGTGCTCCAATTTGAATACGCCGACCACTGCGTCAACCTGCTCGACACCCCCGGCCACAAAGACTTCAGCGAAGACACCTATCGCGTGCTCACCGCCGTGGACAGCGTCGTCATGGTCATTGACGCCGCCAAAGGCATCGAAGACCGCACGCGCAAACTCTTCGAAATCTGCCGCCTCCGACACATCCCCATCTTCACCTTCATCAACAAGATGGACCGCCCTTCGCAGGATCCCCTCGCCCTCCTCGACGAACTTGAAAAAGTACTCGGCATCGGCGCCTTTCCCGTCACCTGGCCCCTCGGCAGCGGCCAGGACTTCCGCGGCGTCTATGATCGCCTCGACAAAAAACTCTTCCTCTTCGAAAAAACCGAACACAACGCCTACAAAGCCCCCTTTCAAGCCGCCGGACCCGACGACGAAAAACTCAAAGCCCAAGTGGACCCTCAGCTCTACGAACCCTGGCGGCACGAAATCGAAATGCTCGCCGTCGCCGGTGAAGCCTTCGACTTCGCCCAAGTCGCGCGCGGCGAAATCACGCCCGTCTTCTTCGGAAGCGCCCTCACCAACTTCGGCGTTCAACTCCTCCTCGACTACTTCATCAAATTCGGCGCCCCGCCCTCCCCCCGCCCCTCCGCCGACGGAAGCGTCATCGCGCCGGACCGCGCCGAATTCTCCGGCTTCGTCTTCAAAGTTCAGGCGAACATGAACCCGAAGCACCGCGACACGGTCGCCTTCGTCCGCATCTGCTCCGGTATTTTTGAAAAAGACATGATCGTCAACGATCCTGAAACCTCCAAACCCCTCCGCCTCTCCTACCCGCAAAAAATGTTCGGCCAGGATCGCGAAACCATCGAACGCGCCTACCCCGGCGACGTCATCGGCCTCGTCGCCCACCGCTCATTCCGCATCGGCGACACCCTCACCACCAGCCCGAACATCCGCTATCACGAAATCCCGCGTTTTCCGCCCGAAGTCTTCGCAACGCTGCGCAACCCGAACCCCTCAAAATTCAAACAATTCCGCGAAGGCCTCGAACAACTCCTCAACGAAGGCGTCATTCAAACCTTCCACCTTCTCGATGGCGTCCCCGGCGTGCCCCTCCTCGGCGCCGTCGGCCAACTGCAATTTGAAGTCGTCGTCTATCGCCTCCAAAACGAATACGGCGCTGACGCGCGGCTCGAACCCGCCGCCTTTAATCAAATCCGCTGGTTCGCCACCGGCACAAAGAAAGAAAGCGTCCAAGACCTCTTTCTCGGCGCCGGCGTCAAACTCGCCGAGGATGTCGAAGGCGAACTCGTCATCCTGTTCCCGAACCCGTGGAGCCTCGACTACTTCCGCGAAAAAAATCCGAGCCTCAAACTCTTCACCGTCTCCCCCACCGCCAACCCCGTCCACCACATCGCCCCCTCGGCGCTGTAGCCCGCAGCAAACTCCGCCACAATTTTCCAATCGTTGGAAAAACGCGCCGAAATTTTTCCAATCGTTGGAACTTTTTCGCGGCGTTTTTCCAACGATTGGAACTTTTCGGCGGGGCATCCCGCCCCGGCTGCGCGCCCACGCGATGAACCGCGGCGAAAGAAAGCGCTATCGCACTCCGAGTTTCGATCGCTTGACCGGGCAACCCGGCCTGACCGTCGAGCCGCCGATGTAATGGCCACGGTCAATGACGCGGCGAGCCGCATCGTGCAACGCAGCGCGAATGGGGGCATGTTGACGGGCCAAATCCAGAAGCAGAATACTCATGCGCGTCACTTCAAAAACAGAACGCTACGATGCGAAAAGAACGCAGACACAACTGTGATGCTCACTCCACCGCTTCAACAATTTTCTGACCCTTCTTGTAAAAACTGACCAATCTGAAGTTGATCTCGCACGTCCTCCCCGTTACCCCAACGAGAGGCGCCCCAATTTTCAGCCCCCCCTTTCGACAGCGTGTTGGGACTTTACACTCAACCGAACGTTGCTAATTTATTCAGCTAATCCACACGCGGGCCATGAGCAACGATTTGACCACAGTCCCTGAACCGATTAAGAACGGAAAACCCACCATTGCCGACGTCGCCCGCCGATCCGGCGTGAGCGTGGCGACCGTGTCGTATGTCTTGAACAACCGCTCCTCCGAAGTTTCGCGAGGCACGGCGGACAAAGTGATGAAAGCCGTGCAGGAAATCGGCTATGTGAAGAACCTGGCCGCCGCCGCGTTGTCCGGCCAGAAATCGAAACTGATCGCCGTCATCATCCCCGGCCTGCACGAACACGAACAGATATCGGACGACCACGAAATCAATCCCTTCTACGGTGAGTTCATCTTTCGCCTCGAACACGAGGCGCGCACCCACGGCTACGCCTTATGCGTCTATGGCGGCCGCGAAAAGGACTACGTTCAGTTTCTCATTCAGCGCAACGTGGATGCCGCCGTGTTGGTCGGCGTGCCGGACGCCGAGTGGCCCGCCGTTCTCGATCGCGAAAACATTCAGGGCATTTTCTACGACTCTTTTGAAGAGGACATTCGGCACAATCATGTGCGCACGGACGAAGTCAAAGGAGGCTATCTCGCGGCGGAACGCCTGATCGAAATCGGCCGACGCAAACTCGTCTTCGCCGGCGATATGCAGTCGGGACTCGTCAGCGATGTGAACGCCATGCGCTATCGCGGCGCCTGCAAAGCCTGCGAAATGGCGGAGGTCGAACCGATCGAAGCCATTGAGGTGAAGACGTCTTTTGAAGAAGGCTATCGCGCGGCGGAAAAAATTGCGCGCATGAAGGCGAACGGCGTTGTCGCCCCCGCCGACATCATCGCGGCGGGATTGATTGACGGCCTGCAGTCGCTGGGATTGAAAGTGCCGCGCGATGTCGCGGTGGTGGGCTACGACAATTTGCCGATTTCCCGGCTGGTCCGCCCGCGCCTGACCACGATAGATCAAGGCCTCGCCGACAAAGTCAAAACCGTCGTCGCCATGATTCGCTCGCGCGAACGCGGCGTTGTGAAAACCGTGGATCCCCGGATCGTGATCCGGGAAAGCGCCTGAATGAGCTCCCTGCACTTCAACCTGAATCGCCCCATGCATCTGGCTCGGAGAGATGCGTTTTTCGAGCGCGCCGTCGAGTTGCTCTATACCCCCGTTCAGGAAATGGATTCCGCCTCGCGCCTCGACCACGTCGAAAGCATCCAAACCCTGCTCAACACCGCGCAGCGGCACGCATTCTTCGCCACCATGGCGCCGGGCGCGCCACAGGAAGAGCGGGACTTCCTGCACTTCCTCGACCTGATCTCGCAAAATCTGCAATCGGCTCAATCCATGACGCAGAACCAATCGCACCTGGAAGGCGAAGAAAATTTTCTCGTCCAATTTCTCGGCGACCAACCGGACGATTCAGCCATTCCCGCGCTCCACTATCGCCGGCGCGCGGACGATATTTTACAGGGCCTCTGGCACCTACTTCGCCTCGCCCACAAACCCTATCGCGCGCTTCAGCAAAACAACCTCGCTTCCCTCACGGATGCCGATCGCGCGCGCTATAAAAAAGCCTACCAGTGTTTTCGCGACGAGTTGACGGGCCGTTCCGCCGCCGCCGTTGCGAAGTGAGATTTCGCAAAACTTATTCGCGTCCGAATTTTCGCCGCAGTTCCTGAAAGCTCATGAAAATGGTCGTCGGGCGACCATGCGGGCACGTGTAGGGCATTTCCGAACGCGCGAGGTCCACGACCAATCCCTCAATTTCCTGCAAGGTCAACCGGTCATTGGCCTTGACGGCCGCTTTGCACGCCGCCATCGCAATCTGTTCTTCCGCCCAACGCTCCGTTCCTCCGCGCGCGCCGCCGCGCTCCAGCGTCGCGGCAATGTCGCCCAGCACCGCGCGCGGCGCGGCGTTGCCGAGCACAGCGGGCATGGCATCCACAATGAACGCATCGCCGCCAAAATCCGAAACGCCAAAGCCCATTTCGCGCAGCAATTCGATATTCTTCCGCACGATCAACGCCCGCTCCGGGGTCAACTCCACCGCATCCGGCGTCAACAATCCCTGCGCCTTCACTTCGCGTCGGACCACATCGCGCATGAACCGTTCGAACAACACCCGCTCATGCGCGGCGTGCGGATCCATCAAAATAATTCCATCCTCCGTCTCAAGAATGACGTACAGCCCGCCCACCTGCCCGAGCACGCGGCACCACGACCATGGCGCGTTGAACTCCGCCCCGTGAAACGCCGGAGGCGCGGCCCCCGCCGCCGCCGATGACCCCGCACCGTCCACCGAGCCAATCGGATTGATCGCCGCGGCAGGCTCGACCACGTCCAGCGTCGCTTTGGGATACGAAAACGCCGGCAGCTCCGGCAGATCGGGAATGGTGAGGATCGGCGCGGCTTTGGATGCTTTCAGAAATTCGTGCACAGGCGGCGCGGACCCTCCGCTCCCGCCGGGCATGCTGACCGCATCGCGCACCGCGCCGATCAGCGCATCGCGCACTCGCGACCCATTGCGAAATCTCACATCGCGCTTGGTCGGATGCACATTCACATCCACCTCGCCTGTCGGCAACGTGATGAAAAGAAAAACGATGGGGTGCCGCCCTTTGGGAATCAGATTCTGATACGCCTCGGTCAATGCGAAGGCGATGACGGGCGCGGAGGCGGGCCGTCCGTTGATGAAAATATATTGCTCGGACCGATCGCCGCGACTGGCCTGCGGCAAGCCCGCGAAACCGCTCACGGCGATATCCGGGGCCTCGAAGCTCACGGGCCTCAACGCATCGAGCACTTCCGCTCCAAACAGTTCGCGCAATCGGACATCCATCGTCGAACCCGGCGGTAGGCGATAGAGTTCGCGATCATCCACGACCAGACGAAAACCAATCGCCGGACGCGAGAGCGCATACAACAAAAACACCTGGCGCAGATGCGACAGCTCCGTTTCCTCCGACCGCAAAAACTTCCGCCGCGCGGGCACGTTGTGAAAAAGACTTCGCACGGCAACCGTCGTCCCGACCGGCGCGCCGACCTCGCGAATTTCCAACACCTTTCCACCCGACATGACCAACTCGGTCGCGTGATCCTCCCCCTCCGGGCGGCTCGTCAGCGTGAAGCGCGAAACGGACGAAATGGCGCCGAGCGCCTCGCCACGAAATCCAAGTGTTCCGATATTTTCGATGTCTTCCACCTCTCGAATTTTGCTGGTCGCGTGCCGCTCCACACTCAACATCACATCGTCGCGCCCCATCCCGCGTCCGTTGTCGGAGACCACGATGGTCTTTCTCCCGCCCGCGGCAACTTCGACCTCGATTTGCGTCGCTCCGGCGTCGAGCGAGTTTTCCATCAACTCTTTAAGAACAGAGGCGGGCCGGTCCACCACTTCACCGGCGGCGATCTTGTTGGCGACTTCGTCGCTCAGGAGTTGAATGTGCGGGCGTTCGGCCATGCGCTGCACTATAGCACTTGGCTCAACGAGGTCTAGGGAAGTGTCCCGCCGGCTGGCCTGATGGCCAAACCGGCGGGACGGGGGGGGTCAATCACTGAACCAAACGAATGGCCGCAGCAGACGCAACCGGCACCGCAGCGCTCCAACCAAAAGTCTGCTCATAAAATCCATCCGCGCTTCGCATGAGATACCAATTGCCGGCGGCTTGGTGATAGACCGCGATGTCAGCGGCGCCGTCGCCGTCGTAATCCGCCGGCACGGGCGTCGCGGCGCTCCACCCGAATTGGCGCACGGTCGTTCCACCTGTGGACTGGCGAATATACCAGTTGCCCGTCGCGGGGTGATAAACCGCAAGATCCTCTTTCCCGTCGCCGTCGTAGTCGGCGGGCACCGGGACGGTTGCGCCCCAACCGAACTGAATCAGGGTTGTGCTGTTCGCGCCGGACAAGCGGATGTACCAGTTGCCGGTGGCCGGATGGAAAACCGCGATATCCGATTTGCCGTCGCCGTCATAGTCCGCAGGAACCGGCACCGTCTCGGCCCATCCGAACTGGCGGGTTTGAAAACCGCCCGTGCTCATCATCAAATACCACGTTCCTGACGCGGGATGAAAAACCGCCAGGTCGGTCACACCATCGCCATCATAATCCGCGGGCACCGGCTTGACTCCAGCGAATCCGAACTGGGCGGCCACCACATTGGTCGCGTCAAATTTCAATTTCCATACGCCGTTCTCCGGATTGTAGGTGGCGAGGTCCGCGAACCCGTCGCCGTTGTAATCGCCCGGCACCGGCAAAGCGCCTCGATCGCCCCACGTCTGAAACGCAAACGTGTTCGACCCGCTCTGATGAAGATACCAACTATCGCCCGCGCCCCAGAACACACTGATGTCGGCCCTTCCGTCACCATTGAAATCGTGGACGGTGTAGCCGGGCGGCGGCGCGTCTGGATTCTGTCGCGCGAAAAAATGAAGCGGTTGATTGCGGCCTTCGCTCAGCGTGAAATAGCCGCTGCCGTCCGGCCTCCACGCGATGGCCTCGCCCTGCGGTTCGGACGCGCACGGCAACGTGATCGGCGCGGCCGCCATCGCGGCGCCGATGCTCTGCCCCGTCTGGCGGCACCAGTGAAGGATGCGGTTGGGCTCTTTGACGAGAATTTCATAGCCGCTCGGAGAAATATCTCCGCTGACAACCCACGTGGCCGGAAGCGTGCGAATAAATTGCAGAACGTTCGTGCCGGTTACCGACTGCGGATACGGCATGCGGTACAGGCCCACCTGCGCCTCTCGCTTCGACACCACGTAAATATCTTTCGTCAGCGGATCCAACATGACCGTCTCCGCATCGCGCGGCCCATCAGGATAGACAAACGTCAACACGTCATAATTCGTAACCGTCGCGCTCGTCTCCGATTGCGTCGCGCTGACCATCGGCTCGGGCATTCGGAGGATGTAGCACTTTGGCCACCGCGCATAATTGTCGCCCGTCTCAGCGATATAGATGTAATTGACGCCATCCACCGGGCCCGGGCCCACAGCGATATCTTCCCAATCGCGCGCCCCCCATCCGCCAACCGTCAGCGTGCTGAGCAGCCGTCCCACTTCGTTAATCGCAAAAATCTGCGGCCCATTCCCGGAATCATTGTGGACATAGAGAACATTCGGATTCCGTCGGCTCGCGGCAATGCCGGACGTTTCGCGAATCGCGGAGTTGGTCACCAACCCCTTCACAACCGGCGAAAAGAACGCTGGATTACACACATTGTCAGCATAAACAATTGAACAATAAAAGGTTGCGACAATCGCAACCGATTTCGCGAAACTGCCATAGAAATTTGCCTTTTTTGCTATCATGACCCCGGAATTCTTATCAGCAACCCCAGTGCCAATCTCAAATTTGCATCGTTTTTTGACTCATCATCACCCTTTCAAAAACATATTCTACAAACTGCGAATCTATGTGTTTTGCGGAAGGTTTGGAAGTTTTGGAACCTGCATCTTTGACGGAACGCCACTGAGGGCACATATTGGGTAGCGCATGCGGTCTTTCACGGAAGGCGATGCCGCCGGCTCGTTCAGGATTGCACGATTTGAACACACATTTGAAACTGAAACCCGTCCCGCCTTTTCGGCTGGATCTCACCGTCTGGACGCTTCGCCGACGACCTGACAACCAAATTGACCGTTGGGACGGAGAAACGTATCGGCGAATTATCGTCGGGGCGGACGGCAAACCCTTTGATCTCGCCGTACGCCAGACAGGCTCCCCCACTTCGCCGCTCCTGCACATTTCCGCATCGGGGCGCAAATTTAATGACGCGACGAAACGGCAGATTGTTTCTTCAGTAGAACGACTGCTCGGCATTCATCTGGTTCTCGATGATTTCTATGCGATGGCCAAGCGGGACAAAAAGCTAAAGCCGCTCGCTGAAAGATTTCGCGGCTTCAAACCGCCCAAACTTCTTTCGCCTTTCGAAGCGCTCATCAACGCCTTTGCATGTCAGCAACTCACACTTACGGTCGGCATCCGTCTTTTGAACGGACTGGCCGGCGTGTATGGTCAGGCGCTCGAAACAGAGGCGGGAACTTTTCGCGCATTTCCGCGACCGGAGGATTTGGCCGGGGCCGATCACAACAAATTGCGCGAGTTGAAATTCAGTTATCAAAAAGCACGATACATGACCGGGCTGTCTCATCTGCTGATCAACAAAGCGTTCGATCTCGATGGACTTGGCTCTCTCGATGATCGCGCGGCGCTGGAACGGCTTTGCGATCTGAAGGGCGTTGGGCGCTGGACTTCAGAATACTGCCTCTTGCGCGGATTCGGGCGCACGCACATCTTCCCCGCGGACGACGTCGGCGCGCGCAACAATCTCGAACGTTGGCTGGAGTTGCCGGGCAAGTTGAACTACGAAACGGTCCACCAGCGCCTTGGCTTGTGGGACCGTTTCGGCGGCCTGATTTACTTCCACCTGCTGCTGAATAGCCTCGTGGAAAAATCCGCGTTTGTGCCGTGATGAATTCGCGCCGCGCGCGATCAACGCGCCGCGATCTGCGGATGCTCGTCGAGAAACAGTTTGTATTCCACACTGTCCACGAGCGCTTCCCACGACGCTTCGATCAAGTTGGCCGACACGCCAACCGTGCCCCACGACTGTTGGCCATCCGTGGACTCGATCAACACCCGCGTCTTCGCGCCTGTGCCCTCTTCCGGATCCAGAATCCGCACATGATAATCTACCAACTGCACATCCTTGATCGCCGGATAGAACCGCATCAGCGCCTTGCGCAACGCGGCATTCAGCGCATCCACCGGGCCGCCGCCTTCGCCGACCGTGGACTCCACATCGCCATTGACGGCGAGTTTGACCGTGGCTTCCACATAACTCGCCTCGCCTCTTTGTCGTCGCTCGACAAACACGCGATACGCGTGCAACTCGAAGAACGGCTTGTGTTTCTTCAGCACCTTCTGAATGAGCAATTTGAACGAAGCCTCCGCGGCTTCAAAGGCGTAGCCCTTCTTTTCCAACCGCTCGAGCTCGCGCAGAATCTGCCGGATTTCCGGCGAATTCTTGTCGAGATCAATGCCCATCTCGACCGCCTTTAGAAAGACGTTGCTCGCGCCCGAAAGCTCCGAAATCAGAATTCGCCGCTGATTGCCCACCGACTCGGGATTGATGTGCTCGAAGCTGCTCGCAAGTTTCCTCACGCCATCCACGTGCATGCCGGCCTTGTGCGCAAACGCGCTGTCGCCGACGAATGCCTGTTTCGGGTTCGGCCGCTGATTCGCCATCTCGTCCACATACTGTGAAACCGACTTCAACTGCTTCAGACTGTCCTTGTGCAGGCACGCACACCCCATTTTCAGGATAAGGTTGGGGATGATGGAAACGAGGTTCGCGTTCCCGACGCGCTCGCCAAATCCATTGATCGTGCCCTGCACGTGCAGCGCGCCCGCGTCCACCGCGGCGAGCGAATTCGCAACGCCGAGTTCGGAGTCGTTGTGCGTGTGAATGCCGAATTTAGCGCCGGGCAATTCGGCCTGCACCTCCCTCACCATGCGCGCCACATCCTGCGGCAGGGTACCGCCGTTGGTATCGCACAACACGAGGCGATCAGCGCCGGCTTCAAAGGCCGCGCGAATCGTGGAGATCGCGTGGTGGCGGTCATCCTTGTAGCCGTCGAAAAAATGCTCGGCGTCGTAGATCACTTCCTTGCCGTGCGATTTCAGAAAAGCCACCGTGTCGCCGATCATCGCGCGATTCTCGTCCTCGGTTGTCCGCAGCACTTCAGCCACATGCAACCGCCAACTCTTGCCGAAGATCGTGCACACCGGCGTGCCCGCTTCGATGAGCGCCTTGCAGCCCGCATCATCCGAGGCCTTTATGCCCGCGCGCCGCGTGCTGCCGAATGCCGCAAGCCGCGCATGTTTGAGCGGATCCTTCTGCATCGCATGGAAAAACTCCATGTCCTTCGGATTCGACGCCGCATAGCCGCCTTCGATGTAGTCCACACCGAACTCGTCCAGGCGTTTGGCCACAAGAAGCTTGCCGACGCCGGAAAAGGAAATACCCTCCCCCTGTGCGCCATCGCGCAGGGTCGTGTCATAGATTTGAACTCGCTTGCTCACGCTCGCCTTTCCCGGAAGCTCGGCGCGTCGCGCCGGCCGCCGACCATCCGCTATTTCTTCCCGAGGCCAAATGCCTTGTGCAACACCTGCACCGCCCTATCCGCATCCGCCTTGCGAATGACAACGGAAATTTTGATTTCCGATGTCGCGATCAACTCGATGTTAATTTTGCTTTTCGCCAGGCCCTCGAACATGCGGGCGGCCACGCCGGAGTGGCTGCGCATGCCCGCGCCCACAATGCTAACCTTGGCAATGTTCTCATCCTCCACAATACCCTTCGTGCCGAGGTCCGACTGAAGCGCCTCGACCACCCGCCGCGTCTTCAACAAATCACCGCGCGACACCGTGAAGGTGATATCCGTCTCGCCCTTCTCGCTCACGTTCTGAACGATCATGTCCACATTGATATTCTTCCGCGCCAGCTCTGAAAAAACCAAGGCGGCCACGCCTGGCTTGTCCTCGAGTCCCCGGAGAGTGACCTTGGCCTGATTCTTATCCGACGCCACACCACGCACCACAACATCTTCCATATTTTTCACCTCTTCTCTGACTAATGTTCCCGGTTTTTCGACAAAGCTGGAGACCACTTCAAGCACCACGCCGTGATTTTTCGCGAACTCCACCGCGCGCGATTGGAGCACTTCGGCGCCCATGCTCGCGAGTTCCAGCATTTCGTCATACGAAATTTCATCCACCTTGCGCGCCTCCGGCACCACCCGCGGGTTCGCCGTATAGACGCCTTCGACATCCTTCAAAATCTGGCAGCGATCCGCCTTGATGGCCGCGGCAAGCGCCACCGCCGTCGTATCCGATCCGCCCCGACCGAGCGTCGCGACGTCTTCCTTGGTGTTCAATCCTTGAAAACCCGCGACGACAACAATCTGTTGCTTCTTCAACTGCGCGAGCAATCGCTTCGGCTTGAGCGCCATAATTTTCGCCTTCGTATGCACGTCATCCGTGTAGATGCCCGCCTGCGGGCCCGTCATGGATACCGCGGTCGCGCCCGCCGCATGTAACGCCATCGTGAGAATGGCCGACGAAATCTGCTCGCCGGTGGCCATCAACGCATCCAACTCGCGCTCGTTCGGCTCCGCGTGAATCTTCTTCGCGAGGTCAATCAAATCGTCCGTCGTGTCGCCCATCGCGCTGACCACCACCACCACGCGATTGCCCGCGTCCCGCGTCTTGATAATCCGCCGCGCCACTCGGCGCATGCACTCGACATCGGCGACCGAACTGCCGCCATATTTCTGCACGATCAATCCCATATCATTCTCCTATCCATAAAGAGTTCACCGTCTCAACTTCCACTTCGCCCAACGCGCCTTCCCGGCACGCCGCTTCATCAAAATGCTGAACCGCATCCGCCTCGCGCCCCGCCTCCCACACCACCAGCGGCGCTTCGCGCACCGCGCGCGCGCCGGCCGCGGTGAACATGTTGTCCGTGGTCAGCAACACCCGCGCCGAACGCGCCGCTGTCGCGGCGGCCACCAACGCGCCCGTCAACTGCACATCCAACCGCTCCAACAACCGAACCTTTTCCGTCGCCGAACCATAGCTCGCCCCCTCGCGCGGCGCCTCAACATATAGGCATAAGCGATCATGGGCCTGAAGCGCGGACGAAATTTGCGCCGCGTTGCCCTCGGCGATGCCGTCAACCTCCGACCACGGATCCTGCAACGCGAAGACGCTCATCCCCGCCAACTTCGCAAAACCGGTCGCCAGCGGACTGTTGGTCAGCATCGCTCCGCCCACCGAAACAGGCGCGGCGACAGGCCCGCCGCCCCAAAACCACAAATGCGTCGCCGGGTTTTCTCCCAGATCCACGCGCACTTCATTCAACGTCAGTCCGGCCAGCGCGCGCGCCGACTTTTCGATGAGCGATCGCACCAACGCGCCCTTCTTCCCCTGCGGCAACTGCAATTCAACATCGCCGCTCACCAACGCCGGATGTACCCCGTCGCGCAAATCCGATAGATCGGACTTGACCAGCGCCACGACCCGCCCAGGCGCGACCGCGCAAATGCGCACGCTGCCATCGGCGTAGCCGTCTTCAACCGCCCGCGCAAGCAGGCTCGTCTCTTCCAGACTCAATCTCGACACCCGGCTCTCGCGAATCTGTCCGCCATCCATCGTGACAAAATTCCCGCAAAACGCATGCGTGAAACCCTCCACCGCATGCCCGCAACAACAGGCCTCCAAGGGGCCGCGTTGCAGCGCGACGGCCTCGCGTTCCGGCAGACCCATGATCAGGCCCAACAGAACTTCGGAGCGGTGATCCCGCTCGCGCCTCGGCGCGCGCATCAGCCCGCATCGGCCCTCGAACGCCAATCGGGCCGCATGCGAATTGCGCGCCACCTGCAAAGCCGTGCGATCGCCCAGTTCTTCTCTGGGCACATCCGCCGCCCCTTCCAGAATGATCACGATGCGCTTCATCGAATGGACTATTCCTGGCCGAAATCCTCCATCCGCAACCGCACGATATTCGGGCCGACGCCTTCGATCTTTGACAGCGCCTTCAACGCCGCCTGATAATCTTTTTCCGCCGCCAGGTGCGTGATCAAGACCACCGGCACATGGTCGCCCGTGCGCCCTTCCTTCTGCATCATCGTCGCAATGCTGATCCGATGCTGGCCCAACACCTGCGCGACTCGCGCAAGAACGCCCGGCTCATCCAGCAGCGCAAGCCTCAAGTAATAGCGCGAGCAAAGATCATCCACTGAAGCCGGCTTCGGCGCCGCGCCCTTCTGAACAAACGACGGCCATCGTCGGGATTGCTCTTTGGACAGGCTCACGGCCACATCGGCCAGATCGCTGATGACAGCGCTCGCCGTCGGCAAGCGACCCGCGCCGCGCCCATAATAAAGCGTGTCGCCCACGATATCGCCGGAAACCAGCACCGCGTTGAAAACACCGCTGACCGACGCGAGCATGTGGCCGTGAGAAACCAGCGTCGGCTGCACGCGCGCGGAAACGCCGCGCTCCCCGCTCGACACCGCCGCCAGCAGTTTGATGCGATAGCCCAATTCCGCCGCGTAACGAATATCGTCCTGCGCCAGGTCGCGGATCCCCTCCGTGTGCACCGCCTTTGCCGGATAGCAAAATCCATAGGCCAACGAAGCGAGCACCGCGGCCTTGTGCGCCGTGTCGTGCCCGTCAATATCGAGACTCGGCTCAGCCTCGGCATATCCCGCCGCCTGCGCCTCCTTCAACACCTGATCGAACGGCAGTCCCTCATTCTCCATCCGCGTCAGGATATAGTTGCACGTCCCGTTCAGGATGCCGAACATCTGCGCGACGTTGTTGGCCACCAGCCCTTCGCGCAGCGCGCGAATAATCGGAATGCCGCCGCCAACGCTGGCCTCGAACGCGAGGTCCGCGCCGTGGGCCTCCGCGAGCGCGAAGAGTTTGTCGCCATATTCCGCGAGCAACTTCTTGTTCGCCGTCACCACCGGCTTGCCCGCCGACAAAGCCTTCTCCACCAGCTGGCGGGCGATGCCCACGCCGCCAATCAACTCAACGATGATGTGAACGTTGGGATCATCTATCACAGATGCCGCATCGCGTGTGAGCATGGAAGCATCCACTTTCACGCCTCGGTCGCGTTCCAAATCGAGGTCGGCGATTTTGCGCAACACGAGGCGCACACCCGTCCGGCGCGCAATCAAGTCGCCGTTCCGTTGCAGCCCCTCCACCACACCTGCGCCCACCGTGCCGAATCCCAGCAAACCTAATCCAATTTCTTTCATAGCTTCCTCATCGCCATCACCGCAAATCGAGCCGGATTCAAACCGGCTTTGTGCGCTATCTGTCACGTGAATCGTACATACAAAAAAACCCCTCGCGAGGAGGGGTTAGGCAAAAGGCATGCGCCCGGCGCCCCTCAATGGGTCCCCGTCGTAATCTTCGTAATGTCCGAGCGCTTCAACATGGCGAAGGGCAATGTAGCGGAAAGACCGGGCGCGACAAGCGGAATTTCCGGAGCGCCCCGCCCCTACTCCTCAATCAACGTCTCGCCGAGAGCGACCGTAACCATGTCGGACATGTCGCGAAACGAAAACGGTTTCTGCAAAAAGAACGTCTTTCGTAGCTTCAAGGCATCGCTGATGCTCGACTGATCCGGCTTGAAGCCGCTCAGCAACAGGACCGGCACTCGAATGCCGTCATCGCGCAACCGGCTGCAAAACTCCAGGCCGCTATAATCCGGCATGTTGAAATCATAAACAATCAGATCGGGCTTCGGCCCATCCTTGCGCTCGAACATCGCGCGCGCATCTTTCCCGCTGCCCGCCTCCTCCACCGTATGCCCATCCTCGCTCAACACCCGCCGGCACATTTCGCGCACCACGCTATCGTCATCCGCAACCCAAATCCGGCTGGGCGCGAGGCGCCGCTTCATCTTCTTCTCGGGACGCGCCGTCGTGCGCTCCTCCGCCGGCAGCGTGACCAGCACGCGCGCAGACCCGTCTTCCGCTGCGCTCACATTCAACGTTCCATCCAACCGCCCCACCAATCCGAACACGCTCGCCATCCGCGCGGATGCGCGCCCCTGGTCCGATTCCGGCGCCGCGCCGCGTCCGACGATTTCCAAATGAATCAAATCGCGGCCATCCGTCTCGTCCCGCCCGTTGTAACTGGAAATTTCGATCGCGCCGCCCAAAGGCAAACCATCAATCGCCTGCGTGATGAGATTGAACAAAATCTGATGCACCAATCCGGGCGGCCCCACCACGGCATCCCGCTTCGCCAACAAACGCGTCTGAATCGCCGCCTTTCCCTCCACGCGGTCCTGCAGCAACGTCAGCACGCCATTGATCCGATCGTGCACCGGCGTCGGCACATCTTCTTCCTCCTCGTCCTCGCCCGCGATCGTCAAAATCTCTTCAGTAAAACGCCGTCCGCGCTGCGCCGATTCCGACACGCGCTTCGCCGCGTCGGCCATATCCCCTCTCAAATCGCCCTTGTCCGCCACCAGCGAGGCATAACCGAGAATCGTCGTCAGAAGATTATTCAAATGATGCGCCATTCCCTTGGCCATCGCGCCCAGCGACTGCATCCGCTCGACATCCCACTGTTGCCGCACCAATTCGGCCACCTTCAGCCGCTGTTCCAACGCCGTCGCCAGCGCGTCGCGAAGGCGGCGGTGCAACGTCGAAATCTGATCCACCTGCTCCACGGTCAGCACCGGTAGCGCCGCCGCGGCCTCCTGCACTTCCTTGATATTCCGCCCCGCGAGAAACGCAATCTCCTTCAAATCTTCGTCGCTAAACGGCGAGACGATATACTTGCCCGTCCGGATGAGATGCGCCACATGCCCGCGAATCGCCAGCGGGAAAATCCCTTCGAGAATGCCGAACGGCCCCTCGTGAACAAAATCCTTCCCCGGCTCCTTCGCCGACCGGAGCAAGTCAATTTCCGACGCCAGAAAAAGCTTTCGCCCCTCCGGCGACCCGCCGATCACCGCTCGAAGCAGTCGCTCGCTCTCCGCAAAAACATCCTCGCCGCCCCACGGCTGCGCGTCGCCGATCAACTCGCGGGTAAACGCGAGGTCCAGGTCTTTGACAAACGGCGGCGCGGCCGGATCAAGCACGGCGTCGGGCAACCGCACCGAAAACAAAAGCTGGCGATACTGAAGCTCCAGGTCGCGGATGGCGTCCTTCTTGTTCATGTCACCATGCGGGGAAATTCGGCTCACATCGGCTAGAAGAATAGCGGCTAAAACGCTCGTTGTTAAGCGACTTATTCAAGGCTTTCGGCGAGGCGTCCGGCCAAATCCGCCACCTTCACGCGCGTCTGCCGCATGGTGTCGCGATCCCGCAGCGTCACGGTGCCGTCTTCCAACGTCTGGAAATCCACGGTCACGCCGAACGGCGTGCCCGCCTCGTCCTGCCGCCGATAACGGCGACCGATCGCGCCCGCCTCGTCATAAAACGCCGACCAGCGCTTCCGCAACGCCTCAAAAACCCCGCGCGCCTTCGCCACCAGCTCCGGCTTGTTTTTCAACAGCGGGAACACCGCCACCTTGATCGGCGCGATGCGCGGATGAAACCTCATCACCACGCGCGTCTCGGCCTGGCCCTTTTCATCCGTCACCGTCTCCTCGCTATAGGCCTCGCAGAGCAGCGCCAACGCGATGCGGTCCACGCCCGCCGACGGCTCGACCACGTGCGCGATATATTTCTCCTTCGTCTCCTGATCAAAATACTCCATGGACTTGCCGCTGAACTTCTGGTGTTGCGAAAGATCGAAATTCCCCCGCGCCGCGATACCCTCCAGCTCCTGCGTGCCGAACGGGAAATCGTAGGTGATGTCCACGCACGCGCTCGCATAATGCGCCAGCTCGTCCTTCCCATACACCAACTGATGCAAATGATCCGGCGCAAAACCGATCGAAGCATACCAGTCCAGCCGCTGCTTCACCCAATACTCATGCCACTCCGCATCCGTCCCCGGCTTAATGAAAAATTCCAACTCCATCTGCTCGAACTCGCGCGAGCGAAAGGTATAGTTGCGCGGGTTGATCTCGTTGCGGAACGCCTTGCCGATCTGCGCGATGCCGAACGGAATCTTCTGCCGCGAAACCTCCAGCACATTCTTGTACTGCGCGAAAATCGCCTGCGCCGTCTCCGGCCGCAAATACGCCACCGACGAACTCTCCTCCACCGGCCCCACAAACGTCTTGAACATCAAATTGAACTTGCGCGCCTCGGTGAACTCGTGCGGGCCGCCCTGCGGGCACTTCGTCTCGGGAAGCTGATCCGCCCGCCAGCGCCCCTTGCACTTCTTGCAATCCACCATCGGGTCCGTGAAGCTCTCCACATGCCCCGACGCCTCCCAAATCTTCGGATGCATGATGATCGAGGCATCCAGCCCCTCCACGTCATCGCGCTGCCGCACCACGGAGTTCCACCACGCCTCCTTGATGTTCCGCTTCAACTCGCAGCCGAGCGGCCCGTAATCCCAGAAGCCATTGATGCCCCCGTAGATTTCGGAAGATTGAAAAATGAAGCCGCGCCGCTTGCACAAACTCGCGAGCGCCTCCATAAACGCAGTGGATTTCTTGTCCGTTTGCTCACTCATGAGGCGCGCATCCTGCGCAAGCCCGGCGGGCCGGTCAAGGATTTCCAACGATTGGAAAACCGGCCCGGAAAAGTTCCAATCGTTGGAAAAACAAGTTGGCTTTTTTCCAACCATTGGAAATGCTGCACGCGCATTGAAATTCCGGGCGGTTAGCTCAGCGGTAGAGCATCTCGTTTACACCGAGGGGGCCGGGGGTTCGAATCCCTCACCGCCCACCACGCCCCTTCGCAGGATGTTTGCAATCATCCTCGCCCTCGCGCTCAACACAAACGCCGACACAATCCTGCTGAAAAACGGGCGATCCATGGAAGGACTGATCACCGCCGAAACCACAAACGCCGTCACACTCAATGTCGGGCTCGGCGAAGTGCGCCTCAAGAAATCGCAGATCAAATCCGTCCGCCGCTCGAACAACGCCGAGATCGAAAGAATTAGAGCGAAGTGGAGCGAAGATTATTTCGACCGCGCCCCGTTCGCCCCGAAGCCGCTCGCGCCTTTGATCGCGCCCTTCCAACAACTCGAACAGCAACGAACCTCCGCGCAGCAATCCCATCGCGCCATCGCACAGATCGCGCGCGGCGCGACGAATCTGCAATCGCGCGCCGAGTCCGCGCGAAAAACCGCGCAAACCGAATACAACAAACTTCAAATCCTCGCCGACCCGCAAACGCGCGACGAATGGGAGGCCTACAACGACCAGGTCGCCCGCGTGAATCAGGCTCAAATCGCCGCCGTCGCCGCAGACCGCGCCGTCGAGGAAACTCGCGCAGCCTTGGATCGCGAACAGACGAACATCGCGGCCTACCTGCGTTCCCTCCGCGAATTTCAGCACCAGCTGAAAATGGCGAAAACAAAGCTCGCCTCGCCGGGCAGTGCAGAAGCGAAGTTTATTCAGCGCGTTGAATCACGACTGAAAGCATACGACTCAGAGATCGGGATTGCGGAAGTGCCGTTCAGCGGGGACGGCGTGCACGCGGTGATGGATGTGCAAATCAACGGCGCAAAAACCGGGCGATTCATGATGGATACCGGCGCGTCGCGCGTCGTCCTCTCGCGCGCTTTCGCCGATGCGATCAATCTGCGCGTAGATACGAATCGCGTCGTCCTCATGACGCTGGCCAACGGCTCAACCGAAAAAGCCTACGACGTGACGCTCGACACCGTCGAGGCCGGCGGGATGAAAAGTCATCAAGTTCCCGCGCTGGTCATGGAGTCATCGCCTGACCCAGGACTGGACGGACTTCTCGGCATGTCGTTTCTCCGCGAGTTCGCCCTGCAATACGACGCCGCCGGCGGGCGCGTGCGCTTGATGCGCTACGCGCCCTGACGGAATCCTTTTAGCCGAGATCCAAATCGCGATCGGTGATCGCGCCCTCGGATGCCGATGTCACATGGCTGGCATATTTGGCCAACGCGCCGCGCGTGTAGCGGGGCGCGTAAGGTTTCCAGCGCGCAAGACGATTTTTCAATTCGGCGGCGGAAATTCCGAGATCGAGGCGATGCTTCACCGCGTCAATCACGATCGGATCGCCGTCGCGAACGATCGCAATCGGACCGCCCACGTGCGCCTCCGGCGTGATATGGCCGACGACAAATCCGTGGCTGCCGCCGGACAAGCGACCGTCAGTAATCAACGCAACGTCCTTGCCCAAGCCCTTCCCCATCACGGCGGAAGTCGGCGAGAGCATCTCGCGCATACCGGGCCCGCCCTTTGGCCCTTCCCGGCGAATGACGATGACGTGGCCCTTCCTGATCGTCCCATCGAGAATCGCTTTGAGCGCCGTCTCTTCGGATTCGAAAACTTTTGCGCGCCCCTCGAACCGCAAACCTTCCTTGCCGCTGATCTTCGCAACCGCGCCCTTCGGCGCGAGATTGCCGTACAGAATGACAAGATGCCCGGTCTTCTTCACCGGATCGGACAACGGCCGAACCACCTGCTGGTTCGCCGGATACGGCTTCGCGCCGCGCAGATTTTCCTTCATCGTCTTGCCCGTGACCGTGAGGCACGAGCCATCCATCAATCCCTCTTCCACGAGAAGTTTCATCAGCGGAACGGTGCCGCCGATGCGCACGAGGTCGGCCATGACGTATTTGCCGCTCGGCTTGAGGTCGGCGAGAACCGGCGTCTTGCTCGCGACGCGGGTGAAATCATCAATGCTCAACCGAACCCCGGCCGTGTTCGCCATCGCGAGCAGGTGCAACACGGCATTCGTCGAACCACCCAGCGCCATCACAAGCGTGATGGCGTTCAAAAATGATTCGCGCGTCATGATATCGCGCGGCGTGATGCCGCGTTTGATCAAATTCAGCACCGCAGCGCCCGCGCGCTGACAGTCATCGCGCTTCGCCTTTGAAACGGCGGCCTGTGCCGAGCTATTCGGAAGGCTCATGCCAAGCGCCTCGATGGCGGAAGCCATCGTGTTCGCTGTGTACATTCCGCCGCAGGAACCCGCGCCAGGAATTGCCGTGGATTCGATCTGCTTCAACTCGCGATCGTCAATATCGCCCCGCGCATGCGCACCGACCGCTTCAAAAACCGAAACGATGTCCACATCCTTGCCCTTGTGCTTGCCGGGCAGAATGGTCCCGCCATAAACGAACACGGCAGGACGATTCAGGCGCGACATCGCCATCAGACATCCGGGCATATTTTTGTCGCAGCCGCCGATCGCGACCAGGCCGTCAAAACCTTCGCAGCCGGCCACGGCCTCGATCGAATCCGCGATGATTTCGCGAGAGACAAGCGAATAGCGCATGCCTTCGGACCCCATCGAGATGCCGTCAGAAATTGTGATCGTGCCGAAAATCACCGCCTTGCCGCCGGAAGCGTCAACGCCCTTCGCCGTCTCGCGCGCAAGTTTATCAATGTGCATGTTGCACGGCGTGACCTGGCTCCATGTGGAAACCACGCCGATCTGCGACTTTTTGAAATCGGCTTCTTTGAAACCGACGGCGTAGAGCATCGCGCGACTCGCCGCCCGTTCGGCGCCATCGAGAATCGGGCCGGAATGACAACGTTCAAGAGAGGAACAACAGCATTTTGACTTCATTATCTTCTCCAATCAGGGCCACGCATTTTGCCGCATTTTGAGTTTCATGCCAGAAGGATTTTGCTAAATTGTGGCCGTGAAAAGAATCGCGTGTATTTTGCTCCTGCTCCTCGTGGGCTGCTCGCGCAAACACGAGAAGACCGCGCAAACCAACGCCGTCCCCTCCGTGCAAAGTTCCAAACTGCAAAAATATCCGGAGATCATGGTGATCTATTCGGATAACCAAACCCCCACAGAACAGCGCATCTCCCTATCCGACGACCTCGACATCCGCTACGGCCCCAGCGTTGAATATCCGCGCGTGAGCGGGGCGCAGGTTTTGAAAGGCGCGCCCGTTTTCGTGCTGGAAGAGTCCAGAGGATGGATTCGCATTCGCGCAGCGAAGGAATCCGGCCCTACCGTCGGTTGGATCAACAAATTCGGCTCCGCGCCAATTGAAATGTCGAATCCTTCCGTGCTTCAAGCCGATTTGGATACGCTGCTGGCGCAGGGCTTGTTGAAACAAATTGACGCCAACGGAAGTTCCGCCACTGTGGACACCAACATCTGGGACCATCAGGACTTGGCCATTCAAAAGGGCATCGGGCGAGCCTTGGCCTTTTACTGCGCCGCGCAACGCAACAGCGCCAGCAAGTGGGTTGAAATCCGCGATGCCAACACCGGATCGCGCGTCGCCAAATACAGCGAAAGCATGGGCTTCACTTCCTACCGGATCAAACCGGAGAAGAAGTAGGCGGCGCGCATTTCCACTTCTCTGGCGGCGGTGCGCCGGGCCTACAGGATGGCGCGCCGGGAGTGGCGAAAAAACCCCGACCGGCCTTCGCCGATCGGGGTTTCAAAATAATCCCGGCAACGTGCTACTCTCCCGTAGCCTACACTACAGTACCATCGCCGCTGAAGAGCTTAACTGCTGAGTTCGGAAAGGGATCAGGTGTTGCCTCCTCGCCATGGTCACCGAGAAATCGTTTGCTGCCGGCCCCGACTTTGTCGAGGCCAACAGCTAAAAAAACATTGCATAGTGGACGCGCCGGTTTTGCACCGCCGGCGTGTCGCTTTGGGAAAAAAATAATGGTCAAGCCACACGGCTGATTAGTAGCGGTTAGCTAAAATCCTCACGGATCTTACACGCCCGCCCTATCAAGGTCGTAGTCTTCAACCTGCCTTCAGTGCCGCTTATGCGGCAGGGATATCTTATCTTGGAGTAGGCTTGGCGCTTAGATGCTTTCAGCGCTTATCCGTTCCGTACGTAGCTACCCGGCAATGCCCCTTGGCGGAACAACCGGAACACCAGCGGTACGTGATTCCCGGTCCTCTCGTACTAAGGAATCGTCTCCTCAAATATCCTGCGCCCACAGTGGATAAGGACCGAACTGTCTCACGACGTTCTGAACCCAGCTCGCGTACCACTTTAATTGGCGAACAGCCAAACCCTTGGGACCTTCTCCAGCCCCAGGATGTGATGAGCCGACATCGAGGTGCCAAACCGCTGCGTCGATATGGACTCTTGGCAGCGATCAGCCTGTTATCCCCGGAGTACCTTTTGTCCGTTGAGCGATGGCGCTACCACTTGCTACCACCGGATCATTTGGGCCTGCTTTCGCACCTGCTCGACTTGTAAGTCTCGCAGTTAAGCTCCCTTCTACCCATACGCTCTAAGCACGATTGCCGACCGTGCTGAGGGAACCTTCGCACTCCTCCGTTACTCTTTTGGAGGAAACCGCCCCAGTCAAACTTACCCTCTGACACTGTCTCCCGGCCGGGTTACGGCACGGGGTTAGATTTCCGAAGCACTAAAACTGGTATTTCACTGACGGCTCCACGTGACCTGACGGCCACGCTTCAAAGCCTCCCAGCTATGCTACATATAGAGATCCAGAAGCCCATATCAGAATAAAGTAAAGGTTCACAGGGTCTTTCCGTCCTACTGCGGGTACCAGACACTTTCCTCTGGATTACAATTTCACCGAGATCCTCGTTGAGACAGCGCTCAAGTCGTTACACGATTCGTGCAGGTCGGAACTTACCCGACAAGGAATTTCGCTACCTTAGGACCGTTATAGTTACGGCCGACATTCACGGGGGCTTCGGGTCGAAGCTTCGCCTTGCGGCTAACCTCTTGCCTTAACCTTTCCGCATTGGTCACGTGTCACACCCTATACGTCCTCTTTCGAGTTTGCAGAGTGCTGTGTTTTTGTTAAACAGTCGCTCGAGCCCTTTCACTGCGCCTTTCCTGGGCTTGATATAATCTGACCCTGGCAAGGACCCCTTCTACCGAAGATACGGGGCTAGATTGCCGAGTTCCTTAACGAGGTTTCTCTCGCGCGCCTTGGTATATTCTACCCACCCACCTGTGTCGGTTTTGATACGGTCAACGATTCAGCTCGCCTAGAAGTTTTTCTTGGCAGCCGAGCATCAGCCAATCTGTTTTGTCCGAAGACGCCACATCCCATCACCTTTCGACGTAATTCCGGCGGATTTTCCAACCGGAACTGCCTACGGGCTTGGACCACCACTACCAGTCGGTGGCTGACTTAGCTTTCTGCGTCCCTCCATGGCTCGGACGCTGAACCGTCGGTACAGGAATATTGAACCTGTTTCCCATCATCTACGCCAATTGGCCTTGACTAAGGGGCCGACTAACCCTGGGCGGACGAACCTTCCCCAGGAAATCTTGGGTTTACGGCGACCAGGATTCTCACCTGGTTTATCGTTACTCATGTCCGCATGATCACTTCTCTGCGGTCCAGTCTCGGTTACCCTCGACCTTCACTCCACAGAGAACGCTCCTCTACCACTTCCGACTTCCGTAGAAATCGAAAATCCGCAGCGTCGGTATCCAACTTAGTCCCGTTCATTTTCGGCGCGAGACCACTCGGTTAGTCAGCTGTTACGCACTGTTTAAATGATGGCTGCCTCTAAGCCAACATCCTAACTGTCTCAGCGATCTCACATCCTTACGCACTTAGTTGGATTTGGGGACCTTAGCTGGCGGTCTGGGCTATTTCCCTCGCGGCTATGAAGCTTATCCCCCACAGCCTAACTCCCCATGTGTCTGCAGCAGCATTCGGAGTTTGAATGGCTTCGGAATCCCGGTAAGGACCCTAGTCCAGTCAGTGCTCTACCTCTGCTACGAGCAATCATGGAGGCTAACCCTAAAGTTATCTCGAGGAGAACCAGCTATCACCGAGTTTGTTAAGTCTTTCGCTCCCACCCACAGCTCATCCTAACCCTTTTCAACGGGCACAGGTTCGGACCTCCACAAGGTGTTACCCTTGTTTCATCCTGGCCATGGGTAGCTCACACGGCTTCGGGTCTAACGCGTACGACTGGTCGCGCATTTCGCACTCGCTTTCGCTTCGGTTTCGTCTCGATCGAGACTTAGCCTCGCCACACACGTTAACTCGCGGACTCATTATGCAAAAGGCATGCGGCCATCCCGACATCCTTGCGGAGCAGGACTACCACAGCTTGTAAGCACACAATTGCAGGTTCTATTTCACTCCCCTATCAGGGGTTCTTTTCACCTTTCCCTCACGGTACTAGTTCACTATCGGTCATCGGTTAGTATTTAGCCTTAGGAGGTGGGCCTCCCAGATTCGAGCAGGGTTTCACGTGTCCCGCTGTACTTGGGGTACCTCTAGGCGCGGTCGGAATTTCGTTTAAGGGACTGTCACCCTCTTTGGTGGAACTTTCCAGAACTCTTCAACTATTCTTTCCGCTACCATATCGAGGCCCCGCAACCCCAGCCGGCAAGCCGGCTGGTTTAGGCTGTTCCCCGTTCGCTCGCCACTACTTAGGGAATCGCTTGCGCTTTCTTTTCCTCAGGGTACTGAGATGTTTCACTTCCCCTGGTTTGGCGTTGGCGGCCTATGTATTCAACCGTCAACAGTCCGACTCGCGTCGGACCGGGTTTCCCCATTCGGACATCTCCGGGTCACAGTGTGTTTGCCACTCTCCGGAGCTTATCGCAGCTTACCACGTCCTTCTTCGCCTTCCGATGCCAAGGCATTCATTGTGCGCTCTTTGTTAGCTTGACCAAAAATTGGTCATTTCGGTTCTCTTTGATCTCTTCGATCAACGATGAACTTGTAATTTTTTACCCAAATCACTATGCAATTTTCAAAGAACAACCCTATCGCGGCAGCCTCGCGGGCCGCCTTGTCAGGGAAATTGGTTTCGTGAATGGTGGGCGTGCCTGAATTCGAATCAGGGACCTCGTCCTTATCAGGGACGCGCTCTAACCAACTGAGCTACACGCCCGTTGTGGTGCTTTTGCCTGGCGATGCATCTTCCAACCTCGCCTAGACCGACTCGCTTCCGCGAGACCTGGTGGAGGCAAGGGGGTTCGAACCCCTGACCCCGAGCTTGCAAAGCTCGTGCTCTACCAACTGAGCTATGCCCCCAACCTGCGAAATCCAAAATGCGAAATTCGAATTTCGGTTTCCTCGGGTGGGGCATCGCGGCTGGCATTGCTGCGCATCCCCGTCCACTCACGATTCACGTAAATATCACACGACACTTCGGACTAGAACTGGTGCGGTTTGTGAGACCAACCGGTTGTTGCGAATTACTCCGCAACGTCTCCCGTTTGCACGGGAGTTATCCTCTCCTTGCCCCAACACTCTTGCGAGGTCGGAACGCGGATACTCCTTAGAAAGGAGGTGATCCAGCCGCAGGTTCCCCTACGGCTACCTTGTTACGACTTCATCCCAATCACCAACCACACCTTAGGGACCTTGTTCCCTTGCGGGTTACGACAGCCACTTCGGGTGCAATCGGCTTTCATGATGTGACGGGCGGTGTGTACAAGGCCCGGGAACGTATTCACGGCGCCGTAGCTGATGCGCCATTACTAGCGATTCCAGCTTCATGGAGTCGAGTTGCAGACTCCAATCTGAACTGAGACCGGTTTTCGGGGATTAGCTTCACCTCGCGGCTTCGCTTCCCTCTGTACCGATCATTGTAGCACGTGTGCAGCCCTGGACATAAGGACCATACTGACTTGACGTCATCCCCACCTTCCTCCTGCTTATCACAGGCAGTCTGATTAGAGATCTGCGCTTGCGCGCGAGCAACTAATCACAGGGGTTGCGCTCGTTGCGGGACTTAACCCAACACCTCACGGCACGAGCTGACGACAGCCATGCAGCACCTGTGTGACAGCCTCGAAGGCCTCCGATCTTTCGATCAGCATCCAGTCACATGTCAAGCCCAGGTAAGGTTCTTCGCGTTGCATCGAATTAAGCCACATGCTCCACCGCTTGTGCGGGCCCCCGTCAATTCCTTTGAGTTTTAATCTTGCGACCGTACTCCCCAGGCGGTGCACTTATCGCGTTAGCTTAGACACAGAAGGGGATAATTCCTCCTACATCAAGTGCACACCGTTTACGGCTAGGACTACCAGGGTATCTAATCCTGTTTGCTCCCCTAGCTTTCGTGCCTCAGCGTCAGTTGCGTTCCAGAAGGTCGTCTTCACCACCGGCGTTCCTCTCGATATCAACGCATTTCACCGCTACACCGAGAATTCCACCTTCCTCTCCCGCACTCTAGCCGCACAGTTTCGAATGCCGTTCCACAGATGATCCATGGGATTTCACACCCGACACGTACGACCGCCTACACACCCTTTACGCCCAGTAAATCCGAACAACGCTTGCCACCTCTGTATTACCGCGGCTGCTGGCACAGAGTTAGCCGTGGCTTCCTCCTCCGGTACTATCAAGTTCATGGATTATTCACCCATGTTCCTTGCTCCCGAAAGACAGTAGTTTACAACCCGAAGGCTTTCATCCTACACGCGGCGTCGCTTCGTCAGGCTTGCGCCCATTGCGAAAGATTCTCGACTGCAGCCTCCCGTAGGAGTCTGGGCAGTGTCTCAGTCCCAGTGTGGCTGACCATCCTCTCAGACCAGCTACCCGTAAGCCTTGGTGAGCCGTTACCTCACCAACAAGCTGATAGGACGTGGGCTCATCTTCTAGCGCCAGGCCTTACGGTCCCCGGCTTCAGATCGCTTCGGATGCCCGAAGCTACCACATTGGGAATTAGTCCGGCTTTCGCCAGGTTGTGCCCATCTAGAAGGCAGATTGCCCACGCATTACTCACCCTTGCGCCACTTCCACTCGCTAGTATTGCTACACGCGAGTGATCGTGCGACTTGCATGCCTCATCCACGCCGCCAGCGTTCGTTCTGAGCCAGGATCAAACTCTCCGTAAAGAAAGTTTTCAGTGTGAACCGCAGCTTTCGCCACGATTCAACTTGATCCTAGTTTAATTTAATTTCGACTGCTTGCGCAGTCACTGAATTGAACGTTTGGCCTACACAAACCACACCATTTCTAGCTCGAAATGATGATTCGTGTGATATTCAACTTTCAAAGATCATCGAGACAAAAACAGCCTTTCGCCTTATCCTCCCCGCTTCCGAGAAGGAAGACGACAGGCCGCAGTCTCTTGGTATAGACCCCAAAACAGCTTTAAGGCGTTCCGAAATCTGTGTGCGAAGTTAGGCTAGACACCTCTTTGCGTCAATAGGTTTTTAGAAAAATCTTTCAGTTATTTTTATCGAGTCGCAACTGTCTATCGTCCAGAAGGTTGCAACTCTGTTGACATCGCGATTCGCCGCCCTATCATTCAAAACCTTATGCAAACAAGACTGATTGTTGCGCTCGATGTCCCCAAAAGCGCCGCTCTGCGTCAACTTTTAACCCGGCTTCCCGCTGAAATCCAGTGGGTAAAGGCCGGGTTGGAACTGTTTTGCGCCGAAGGCCCAAACGCGCTCGCACCCTTGAAAGACGCGGATAAAAACATCTTTCTCGATCTCAAGTTGCACGATATTCCGCGCACGGTGGAGCGCGCGGTGGCGAGCGCTGCAACGCACGGCGTCAAAATGCTCACGATTCACGCTTCAGGCGGACGCGAAATGTGCAAGGCCGCCGCAAATGCCGCCGGTGAATCCGGAATCACGCTTCTGGCCGTGACGGTTTTGACCAGCCTCGATCAGTCCGATTTTTCCGACCTCGGCATCGCGCGCTCCACATCCGACCAAGCGCTCGCGCTCGCAGAAATTTCACTCGGCGCCGGCGTCCCCGGCTTGGTGTGTTCACCGCATGAAGTTTCAAATCTCCGCGCACGTTTTGGGAAATCTCCCGTGCTTGTCGTTCCCGGAATTCGCCCGGCTCATTCTTCCGCGGGTGATCAAAAGAGAATCGGCACGCCGGAAGATGCCGCGCGCGCAGGGGCAAGCTTCATCGTTGTGGGCCGCCCCATTCTCGACGCGGCTGACCCGCGCGCTGCGGCTCAAGGCGTGCTGGATGCGTTGGCTTCCGCTGGTTGAGCGGGAAGTGCAGTGGCGTCATTCGTGCCGGCCGCGGCTGACGCCGATGGTCCGTTGGTCTTGCGAACGAAAGTGCGCCGAACATCGCGATAGGTCAGCATCACAAAGACAGAAAGCAGCAGCACGACAAACACATTCCACACCGCGTTCACCACGCGTGGACCGACCGGGCGGCGCGTAATAATTTCCCAGAGCGTGAAGACGATGTGTCCGCCATCAAGCACTGGAATCGGCAGCAGATTCAAGATCGCGAGATTCACATTCAGCATCACGGTGAACCATAGCGCGAGAATCAGACTCGCCTTCACCGAAAACCAGAATTGCTCGAATATCAGCCACGGTCCACCCAACTGACCCGCGGCCGCTTTCGCCTCATGCGGCGTGACCAGCGCTTTCAAAATTCGGAAAATCGGGGCCGCAAAGGATTTGATCTGCGGCCACGGCTTTTTCACGTCAAACGTGTTGAATTCCACGCCGATCATGGCGCGCCTGTATTCTTCGTCGTAGCGCGGCGAAATCTGCACGGTGAACATCTGACCCTTGCGTTCAATGTTCATCGCCATTGCTTCGTTGGGTCGGGCGTTAATCATTTGAATCAAGTCTTCGCGGCTGAAAACCTTGCGCCCATCCACGGCATCAATTCGGTCGCCGGCCTGAATGCCTGCTTGATCGGCGGCCGCTCCGGGAATCACGCGCAGCACGCGGCAAAGGCTCATCGGGGAAATGCCGGGGATGACCCATCCTTCACCCATGAAAGACTCCGTGCGGGGTTGCAGCTTCACCTCCGAGCCATCCGTCCGCCGAACATCAACGGTCACGTCGCGCGCGAGAGTAACCGCCACGACGAAATTTTCCCACGAGTTCACCGCCTGCTCGTTGACCGCGAGAATTTCGTCGCCGATTCGAAACCCATCGGCGGCCGCCGTGCTGTTGGTTTCAACAAAGCCCACGATATTGTTCCGGTCCGGCGCATACGATTTTCCGCCGATATAAACAACCCACGCGAGGATGAAGGCGAGAATCATGTTGCCGGTCACGCCGGCAAGTCCGACGACAATCTTTTTCCACGGATTCACGCGCGGCAGTTTCCGTTCCGCGGGGTCGGCAGAAGAATGCGGATTGCCGCCGCTCGGATCCATCTGCGGAAGGGCAACATAGCCGCCGAGGGGCAGGATGCCCCATTTGTACACCACGCCCTTGATGGTTTTCTTCCAGATGGCGGGGCCGAAGCCAATCGAAAACGCATCTACCTGCAAGCCGCATAAACGCGCGGCAATGAAGTGACCCAGCTCGTGGACAAAAATAGTCAGACCGAAAAGCAGCAGAACAGTGATGCCGGCCAGAATGTTTTCAATCATGTTTATTCGTTCGTCCTGTCCCTAAAGAAAGAAGCGAACATACATGTAGTGCAGCGGCGCCGCAAACAGCAAACTGTCCAGCACATCGAGAATGCCGCCCATGCCCTGGATCATGTGCCCGGAATCCTTCACCCCCGCCGCGCGCTTCAGCACCGATTCGATCAGATCGCCGATCACCCCCGCCATCGCGAGCATCACACCCAGAATCGCCGCGTCCGCAACGCCAATCGTATAGCTTCCGATTTGGCCGTGCACCGCCGCGCGAAAGCCAAAACTGGCCGCGACGCCGACGAGCACGCCGCCGATCACCCCTTCCCAACTTTTCGCGGGCGAAATGCGGGGAATCATTTTATGCCGTCCAATCGCGCAGCCGATGAAGTAGGCGCCGATGTCGGTGAACTTCACAATCGCCGCCATGTACAGCACAAGAAAGCGCCCGGCATGATCGCCGCCGAGCGCCAGGATTTTTACGATCGAGTTAAAAAGGAATGCGACGTAGAGGATGCCGAGCAGGCTCCCGGCCATCGTCTCCCACGCCCGCGCACCTTCGCGGCTAAACGAAATCTGGCGGAAAAAAATCGCTGCCATCGCGGCATAAATCATCAACCCCTCGACCTCGCTCGCCAGCGATGCGCTTCGCTGCGCGGCAAGCCACGTCGCCCCGACCAACGCAAGCCCGCTGATCGTGCCCACGATTTTGAAATGGGGAATGGAGCTGGCGTCCAGCAGCGAATAGAACTCCACCAGCGCGAGACCACAAACCGCGATCAACACGGCCAGCACCGCCCACGGCGGAAGAAAAAATATGGCCGCCAGCAAGGCCAATCCCATGAGCGTTCCACTGACAAGACGGTGTTTCAGCATGACGGTTATTTGATGTCGCCAAAGCGTCGGTGACGCCGCTGGTATTCGGCAATCGCTTCAGCAAACTCCTTTTCTCGAAAATCCGGCCACATCACGTCGGTCACATAAAGCTCCGCATAGGACAACTGCCACAGCAGAAAATTACTGATGCGCTGTTCCCCGCTCGTTCGAATCATGAAATCAGGGTCGGGCACATCGGGCAGATAGAGATGGGACGCGACGGTTTTTTCGGTGATGTCCTCGGGTTTGAGCGCGCCCGCTTTAACCTCGCGCGCAATGGCCGCGCACGCATCCGCAATCTCGACGCGCGACCCGTAGTTCAGCGCCAGGATCAATTCGCCGTCGCGATAGTCGGCCGTTTCGGCGATTACACGGCGCAATTCGTCTCGCACCACTTCCGGCAGCGCCTCTACGTGACCGATGGCGCGAAGCCGGATCTTGTTGTCGTGCAACTCAAACGATTGATCGCGCAGGAACCTCTTCAGAAGCCCCATCAATCCTGAAACCTCCGCTCGGGGACGAATCCAGTTTTCCGTGCTGAAGGCGTAGAGCGTGAGATAATGTACCCCGGCCGTCCGACAGGCGCGAAGCACGGCGCGCACAGATTCCGCCCCGACGTGATGCCCGCGAATCCGCGGCAATCCCCGGCGCTTGGCCCACCGCCCGTTGCCATCCATGATGATGGCCACATGCTGGGGAATGTTGGTCGCGCGGTCGCCCATCTGCGAAATCAGCCCTTCACTGTTTGCCCTGTCAAATCAAAGCGCATCGTGCTGTCCCGCTTCGGACCGACCGAAAGAATCCCCACCGGCGTGCCCGTCAATCGGGCAAGCTGGCGCACATAGTCCTGCGCGCGCGCCGGCAACTGTTCAAACGATGTAGCATCCTTCGTGGAAGACTTCCAGCCCGGAAAACGCACATAGACCGGACGGCAATTCGCGAGCGCCCGCGCGCACGCCGGAACCGTTTCAATCCGACGGCCTTCGTGCTCATACGCCACGCAAACGAGAACCTCGTCCAGCTCATCGAGCACATCCAGCTTCGTCACCGCCCAAAAATCTATGCCGTTCACCATGACCGAATACCGCGCAACCACCGCGTCAAACCACCCGCATCGCCGCGGACGACCCGTCGTCGCGCCGAACTCGTGACCGACCTTGCGAATCAACTCGCCCGTCGCATCCAGCAGTTCCGTCGGAAACGGCCCCTCGCCCACGCGGGTCGAATACGCCTTCACCACGCCGACCACGCGATCAATTCGATGCGGCGGAACGCCCGTTCCCGTGCACGCGCCGCCGGCGGTCGCGCTGGAAGACGTCACAAACGGATAGGTCCCATAATCAATATCGAGCATCGTCCCCTGCGCGCCCTCGAACAACACGCGCTCGCCGCGCGAGGTCGCCTCGTTGAGCATCGGAATCGGATCGGCCACAAACTGCGCGAGATATTTCGCCGCTTCCTGATACTCCCTCAGCACCTCGGCGCCATCCACCTGCGGCGCATCCAAGGCTTCCAAAATCCGGTTGCTCGCCTCCACGCGCGAGCGCAGCAGCATCGGGAAGTCCGCGCTAACAAGATCGCCCATGCGCAAGCCGGTCCGCGCGGCCTTGTCGCCATACGCGGGTCCGATCCCGCGCTTCGTCGTGCCGATTTTCGAACCGGCGGGCTTTTTCTCGCGATATTCGTCAATCCATCGGTGATAGGGAAAAACGACGTGCGCGCGATCGCTCACAAACATCCGCCCGCGAAGATCAATTCCGCGCTTCTCCAGATCGCGCATTTCGCCCATCAGCGCAACCGGGTCCACCACCACCCCGTGTCCAATCACGCACCTTTTTCCCGCGTGCAAAACACCGGAGGGCAGTAAGTGAAGGACATACTTCTCCGCGCCGATCTCAACCGTGTGCCCCGCATTGTTGCCGCCCTGATACCGGACGACCCAGTCCGCCTCCTCGGTCAGAACGTCAACAATCTTGCCCTTCCCCTCATCGCCCCACTGCGCGCCGATCAAAACTGTACTGGCCATGCGTGAACCCTTAATAAAAACAGCCCTCGTTCATGAGGGCGCGGAAACCGTAGGCAAGCCCTCCGGATGGGTCAACAGGAAACGCCGCCCGATCCAAAAACCCGCGGCCGCATTTCAGGAGTTGAGTCGTGACTTTAATTCACGTTTTTCGGAACATCTCCGCGCATGCAATCTACAAAATCGTCCGCAACGGTTTCTTTTTTCATCCTCGTCGCCCTCGCCGTCTTCATCTTGCTTCGCGCGCGCTGGATGGGACACCTCCTCATGTGGGATGAAGCCATGAACATCTGTTCCACGCGCGCCTTCGCCGCCGGCGGCCACGATGCCTATTCCGGCTGGTTCTGGCGCTATCCGCCGATCATGAACCTCCTCCTCTGCCTGCTCAAACCGCTCGCGCCGGGTTTCATCGCGCGCGCCGAGTGGGTGCCGCTGCTTATCAGCGTCGCGACTTTTTTTGCGCTCGTGAGATTCAATCGGTCTCTCTTCGGCCCATCCGTCGCCCTGATTTCCGCCGTCGCCCTGGCCGTCATGCCCGGCTCGGTATTCTTCAGCCTCTGGATCAAACAGGATGGACTGGCCGCGCTGCTGGGGCTCCTCGCGATCTGGGCCACCGTGCGCGGGCGCTGGGTTCCCGCCGGGATCCTGCTGGGCGTCGCGCTGCTCGCGAAACAGACCGCCGCTTTTCACGCGCTCACCATCGCCATTCTGCTCGCGACGCGACGCCAATGGAAACCGCTGCTCATCATCGCCGCAATCTCTGCGGTGACCTCGCTATGGTGGTATTTTCTGTTCAGCACATCGGACCGGCAATTTTTCAACTTCTTCGCCACCGGTTCGGATAACGCTGCGGAGCTTTGGAAAAAACCATGGTACTTTTATTTCATCGTTCTCTGGCGCGATGTCGGTTTCGTCGGCTGCGTCTTCGCTGTTCTCGGATTCATCAAGAGCCTCCCATCGCAAGACGACACGCGATGGCCCGCCATTCTCTCTGCGGTGGGATTCGGCATCCTGACGATCTCCGGCGGCAAAACGATTTGGTATCCCGCCATTCTCTATCCCGCCATCGCCACGCTCATCGCCATCGGCGCCTGCGCGCTCTGGTCCTGGGCAACCGAGCGCCTGACCTTCGGACGCAGGCCGCTCGCCTTCCTCGCGACGATCGTCCTCGCCGCGTCAACGGCCATGCCCGTCGTTTTCTCGGACTACGAATCCAACATGGAACTCCGCGAGCCGGGCATGTGGGATGCCTCTTTCTCTTCCAAACAAGCCGCCGACGCGCTCAACGCCCGCGTGGCCGACGGTCAACGTGCGCTGATCACACCCATGCACTACTACGGCCCGGAGGTCACCTACCCCTGCCCCATCTTCGCCGCCTATCTGAAAGACATGCCCCTCATCATTCGCCCCAACACCCTGACCGAAGACCAATTCATCGAAGCCGTCCGCGACTCGCAAATTTCGTGGGCGATGGTTTCACCCCCCCCACAGTCTTCCGCGCAACTCCTCGGCCCGCTCTATCGCGGCCACAAACTGCGCCTCTACGTTTTTCGGAACACCGTCGTCATCAACACCAACCCGCTGCGAACTTCAACGGAGGCCGCGCATGGATCCAACTGACGAAGCCGAATCGCCCCTGAGCCGCTACGTCCCGCTTCTGATCTCCCTCGGCGTTGCCATCACGCTCTTCCTTATTCCGCTCATGGTCATCCGCCTCGGGTTCACACCCGCCGACGACGCGAAGCGGCACGTCGCCAAAATCTTTTCGGGCAAAACATGGTCCGAAATCATGGTCATGCGCCCGGAGGTGACCCTCGACCACAACGCCGGATGGCACGCCATCCTCGGCGCCGTCGAACGAATCACCCATTGGAATGCGGACGCGCTGCTGACGTTTTCGGTCGCCGGCCTTGCAATGCTCTATCTGCTCCTCCCGCTCCCCTTCGCCTCCCGCGTTGAAGCGTGGCCCGCCGCGCTGCTCGCCATTGTCGTCGCCAGCCCGCACTACGCCTATCGCCTCATGCTCGGGCGTCCATACATTTTCACCATGGCCGCGTTCATGCTGATTCTGCACCTGTGGCGGCGGCAGGACTACCGCCCGAAAACGCCCACGCTCATCGCCACCGCGCTCCTCATCAGCATCGCCGCGTGGATTCACGGCGGATGGTACTTGTATTGGATTCCCGCCGTCGCGCTGCTCCTCGCCCAGCGCTGGCGCGCCGGCGCGATCATGGCCGGCTGCTGGTTGATGGGCTCCACACTCGCCGGCGTGTACACCGGCCATCCCATTCACTTCCTCACCCAACAGTTCCAAGTCCTCGTGAGCTGCTTCAGCTTCACGCCCGTGCAACGCATGTTGGTCACGGAATTTCTGCCCACCGACGGCTCCTTCACTTTTGTGGTCGTGCTCGGCGCGGTCGTCCTGGCACGTAAATGGCGCGACGCATCCGTCGCAGACTGTCTGAAAGATCCCCTCTTCATGATGGCGCTCATGTGCTGGACCCTGGGGCTGCTCGTGCGCCGCTTCTGGCTCGATTGGGGTGTGCTCGCCATGCTGGTGTGGCTGACATCGGAACTCGCGATCTGGTCGCGCCGCCTTTTTTCGGACCGCGCCTACACCCGCCTCATCGCCGCGGGCGTCGCCTCCGGCGCGCTTCTGCTTTCCATCACCTCCGACCTCGACAGCCGTTGGACCAGCAACCTGACCAAAGAATATCTCTCGCCCGAAACGCCGGACATCGCCGGCTGGCTCCCGGAACCGGGCGGCATCATCTACTCCGATTCCATGTCCGTTTTTTACGACACCTTCTTTGAAAATCCGACCGCGCCCTGGCGCTACATCCTCGGGTTCGAGGCCACCTTCATGCCGCGCGAAGACCTCGAAACGCTTCGAAAAATTCAATGGAACTTCGGCACGCCCGCCGCCTATCTGCCGTGGATTCAGAAGATGAAACCCGCCGACCGCCTGATTTTCAAACGCCCGCTCGCCGGAAAGCCCGACCTGCCGCAGCTCGAATGGCACTACGGCGCGACGGAAACTTGGATCGGACGACTGCCGCGCGGCGTCACGGCCCCAGCCCTTTGATAAATTCTTCCGCCATGTGAAAATTGGGATCCTGCGCCAGCGCGCCGGCGGCCTCCTGTCGCGCGCCCTCGAGATCGCCGCGCTTTTTCAGAACGACCGCCAGATTAAATCGCGCCTGCGCATTTTGCGGATTCAGCGCCAGCGCTTCGCGATATGCCTCTTCGGCCTCCTCCAGCCGCCCCAACCCGAAGAGCGCGTTCCCGCGCACGAAGTGTAGTTGAGGCTGTTTCGCATCCACCGCGATCCCGCCATCCGCCATTTCCAATCCATCCTCCGCCATGCCGCGCTCGAGAAAAAACGCCGCTGCGTTGAAGTGATCCAACACGCGAAAATCGGTTTGAGGCAAAGGCACGAGCGCCAGAATCAATCCCAAAACGGCCGCCGCAATCAACGCTCCCGCGCGCGGGAAAGCGCGGAACTCGCGAAAGTCCCCAAGCCCGATCGCGCCCAGCGCGCACGCCAGCGGCGCCAGCGTCAACCGGTAGCGGGAAGTGATGAAAAACATCACCAGCGAAAAAGCCGCCGCGACAAAAATCGCCTTCAGCAAGCCCGCGCGCCGCGCGCAGACCAGTCCCACCACGGCGAGCATCGCCATGGGGCCGAACCCCAGCGGCGAGAGCGGCATCGGCACCGCGCGCGAAAGTTGAAGCATGGGCAAAACGCGCAGATCGTCAAATTCGCGCCCGTTGAACAACCGCAGCGCCTTGAGACCCGCCAGCCTCAACGCGCCGCGCGGATTTCCCTTGATGAAGCCCCAGGCCTTGTCCGACCAGTACTTGGAAAACTCGCGGCCCGACACCGGATGCCCCACGTTCAGCTCCGCTTCCCGACGCGCATCCAACAAAAGACCCCTCGCGTCGCCGCGAAATCCCGCAATCTGCATGGGCGAGCCGGTCGCCCCTTCGTGATTTCCCATATAAAAATTGAAACCGCCGTGCGCCGTGATGAGCACAAACTCGCCGCCCGCCCGAATATTGTGCAACGCCACCGGAAAAAACGGAATCGCCAGTCCCGCCACGAAAATTCCCACCTTGCCCGCCTGCGCCGCTCCGGCGCGAATTGCGAGAAACACTATCGCAACCACCGACACCAGCAACATGCCCGCAAAACCGAGACACGCCACGCCCGCCACCAGCCCGGTCAAGCCCCATCGCGCATAACTCGCCTCGCGATTCAACTGCGCCGCGCCCGCCGCGAACGCCATCAACAGAAAGGCATTCAGCACATTCGGCATCGTCAACGAAGAATAGGCGATCGCCACCGGATAGAAGGCATAGACCAGACCGGCGACCAACGCGACGCCATCCGCGGCCCCCGCCCGCTTCGCCACCCGCGCCACCAGCGCCGCGCTCGCGGAGTCCACCAGGCATCCGAACAAACCGGCAAACACAAACGGCAGCAGACCCGGGAGGCTGAAAAATATCCCGATCACCCACCCATACAGCGGCATGAACTCGAACACGCCCGGCGGGAAAAAATTCCCCGCGGCGACCCGCTGCGCGATCCCGGCATAGAGCGAGCGATCGCCGCCGCCCGCAATCGGCTCAAAAAAAGGCGAGCGCGCGAAAGCGATCAAAAAAACGAGCCGCAGAAAAAGCGCGACACAGAAGGCCACGCTCGCCGGTTTCTTGAGAAGGTTCTTCATTCGAAAAAAGTGTCCGCTATATGACGGGCAATTCGACGCGCGGCAAGCGAAGAAATAAAAAGGAGGCTCCGAACCGGAAAGTCCGAAGCCTCCATCGTCTTTCAGCTTCTATTTCGCGTTCGCCGGACGCCCCGACGGCGCCTCAGCGATTCATCATCAGAGCGAATGTCCCAACCCGCTTTGACTGCAAGTTGGATCAACGCCCAACGCTCCGATCGTGTAGCTCCCGCCCGCCGGGCACGTCGGAACTCGCCTCAGAATTTCCGGCGTAAGGTCATTCAGACCCGCCGGCGCTGCCCCATTGTGCGACAGCGCATACTGATCCTTCGCACCCGCGATTTGCCGCAGATGATCAACGCACACTCCACGCTGAGACCGCGTGCGCGCGGTGAAGAAGGAAGGTATGGCGATGACGGCCAGCAACCCGATGATCGCCACCGTGATCATGATTTCGATCAAGGTGAAGCCGGCCCGCTTTTTACATCGCATGGCTGCCCCCTATTGCGATGTGCCTGAAAACACCAAAGAGGCCCCGCGATAACCGCGGGGCCTCGTTTTAAGCACAACCTTGATTAGAGGGTGTGGCCGCTGGTGCTGCAGGTCGGATCCGTGCCGAGCGCGCCCACCGTGTACGTTCCGCCCGCGGGGCAAGTAGGTTGCTTCGCGATGTAGGTCGTATACAGGTCAGCAAACGCCGGCGCTGCATTGTTGTGATCCAACGCGTACTGATCCTTCGCGCCCGAGATCTGGCGGAGGTTGTTGATACACGCATTGGTCTGCGACTTCGTACGAGCATTCACGAACGAAGGAATCGCGATGGCGGCCAAAAGACCGATAATCGCAACCACGATCATGATTTCAACCAGCGTGAAGCCGGACTTCTTGTTGTTCTTACGCATGACTATTACTCCTCGTTTTCTATCTTAATGCCCCGAATCACCACGACTCGGAACAGCTTTAAGATCAGCACAGGCCGTGCCAACCCGAATTCCAAACAAAAACCTATGGAACAATGCCGTATTCGCCTCAAATTCGCATTTCTTTACGGATCCAACCGCTCAAACACATGTCAGTTTTGCAAAACTTTTAATCATCTCCGCAAATCAACCTGTTTTGTGCAAAATTGTCCAAAAACAAGCCCAAAATTGGGCCGAGATCAATCGGCCGGATCGGGCATTTTGCGATAGAGCGTGGCCAGGCTGATCTTCAGCGCTTTGGCGGCCTTTTCCTTATCGCCTTCCAAGCTATTGAGGACCTGCTGGAGATACTCCTTTTCCTTCGCCCGCAAAAACGCCTTCAAAGACTTGCCGCGCAAATCGTCGAAGTCCACCCGACTGAACACCCCACCGCCAACATCGCTCGTCGCGGCGGCGGCAACCATCTTGGCGGGAAGCACATCCTTGGTAATGACCCCATCGCGCGCAAACGTCAGCGCGTGGCGAATCGCGTTCTCAAGTTCCCGAACATTGCCCGGCCAGTTGTACTTCTCAAGCACGGCCTGCGCGTCGGGCGCGAGCGTCGGCGGTTCGCGATTGGGACCGACTTCCTTGCGCATGACGTGATAGACGAGCGACAAAATGTCCTCGCGACGCTCCCGCAGTGGCGCAATTTCAATCGGAATGACGCTTAAACGATAGTACAAATCCTCACGGAATTTTCCCTCTTGAATCAAGCGCTCAAGCCGATCATTCGTGGCCGCCAGCACGCGGACATCCACGGAAATACTCTCATTCCCGCCGACCCGCCGCACCTGCTTGTCCTGGAGCACCCGAAGCAGCTTCGCCTGAAGGTTCGCCGGCATGGAGCCAATTTCATCGAGGAAAATCGTGCCGCCGTTGGCCGCCTCGAACAGCCCATCTTTCGCCGTCGTGGCGCCGGTGAACGCGCCCTTCACATGGCCAAAAAGCTCCGACTCCAACAGGGGCTCAGGCAGCGCTGCGCAGTTGATCGGCAAGAAGTTCTTGTTCCGCCGATTGCTGTGCGCATGAATCGCCCGCGCGACCACTTCCTTCCCCACCCCGCTCTCGCCGAGAATGAGAATCGTGGTGTCGGTCGGGGCGACGCGCTCGATCATTTCGCAAACTTTTCGCATCGCGGGGCTTTCCGCGACGACGTTCTCGAACCGATACGTGGACTCGAGCTGCTGCTTGAGTTGCACATTTTCGGCGAGAACATTGTGATATTGCAACGCGCGATCAACGGTGATCAACAACTCGTCCACCTTGAACGGCTTGGTGACATAGTCATAGGCGCCCTCTTTCATCGCCTCTACCGCCGTCTCCACCGACCCATAGGCCGTCAGCATGATTACCGCCGTGCTGGGGTGGTCCTTCCGCGCCACTTTGAGCAACTGCATGCCATCCACCGGCGCCATCCGAATGTCGCTGATGATCAAATCAAAACGATCGGCCTTCAGAACCTCCAGCGCCTTTTCACCGCCACGCACGGGAACGGCATCGTGTCCCTCTTGTTTCAGAAGGGTGCTTAAGACATTCAGAATGCTTGGCTCGTCGTCAACGAGCAGTATGCGCGCCATGCTTCTATCCTCGCGATTGTTTAACGTTGGCCGTCAAATTAACACACGAACCACCGCAGGGGAAGGTATTTTCTCAACTTTGTGAATTGACCCGAAGTTGCGGACTCCGTCAAACAGCGCGAACAACTCCACGCCAATGCAGTATTTTGACTCACCAACCCTCTCGCGGCGCCGCCAAACGCGCGCCCGAATATCGTGCGGGCGCGCGTGTTCGGGGTTTCGCCAGCGAACCGACTTTTCGCCGCAACAGGATTTTCAAGAGCTGAACGTCTTCAGAAGTTGATGATTTCGTGCATCTTGAAGATAGGCAGGAACATGCAAACGACGATCCCGCCGATCACCACGCCGAGGAAGACCATCAGCAACGGCTCGATCAACGAGGTCAATCCTGAGAGCATGGCCTGGACCTCGTCATCGTAGAACTCCGAAATTCGCTGCAACATCTCATCCACCTTGCCGGTCTTTTCCCCGGCGGAGAGCATATTCACGAGCATCCGGGGATATTCCCGGCTCTTATCCAACGCGCCCGAAAGCGGTTCGCCCCGCTCCACCGTCGCGCGCGCATCCAGAATAATCTTGCCCAGCACCTTGTTGCCCGTCGCAAACGAAACGATATCGAGGGCTTTGAGAATCGGCACGCCGCTCTTCATCAACTGCGCGAATGTCGAGGCGAACCGAGCCAATGCGACCTTCCGGGTCAACTCGCCGATCACCGGAATCTTCAACGTGAACTTGTCCCAACTATACATGCCGGCGGGCGTCTTCTTCCATTTGACGAAAAAGAAAATCGCCACGCCCACCGCGCCGCCGACGATCAAAAAGTTGTGCCGGATCGCATTGCTCACATCCACGAGAAACTGCGTCGGACCAGGAAGTTTGGCGCCGAAATCGGCATAGATGCTGGCGAAAACCGGCACAATCCAGATGATCATGCTCGTCGCCAGGATGATCGCCACGGTCATGACGATCGCCGGATACATCATCGCCGACTTCACCTTGCGCCGGAGTTTTCCGGCGGCTTCGAGATAGGCCGCGATACGTCCCGCCGTTTCCGCAAGCATTCCGCCCGTTTCGCCCGCCCGGAACATGCTGATATACAGTTCGTCGAAAACATCCGGATACGCCCCCAACGATTCGGAAAGCATCAACCCGCCTTCGATCTGCGAGCGCAATCCCTGAATCACCGACTTGAACGACTTGTTCACCGTCTGTTCTTCAAGCGTGGTCAGACAGTGCACCACGGGCATGCCGGAGGACAGCATGGCCGCGAGCTGCCGCGTGAAAGGCGGCAGTTCCTTCATTCTGATCTTGCCCGCCCCCGGCACCTTGCGAATCCGCGTAGCTGCGGGCGCAGACGCCTTCCGTTGCGGCTGGGCCGTTGCGGGCTTCGCTTCGCCGATCGTTAAAGTCGCGACTCTTCCAGAACCGGTAGTGGCCATATCCTACTCCCTGAACCTATTCCGCACCTGTCACTCGCAAAATTTCTTCAAGCGTCGTCACGCCGTCCCGCACCCGCTGCAATCCCACATCGCGCAACGTCATCATGCCGCTCTGCACCGCCGCCTCCCGAATCGCTCCGGCATTCGCGTGCTTCAGCACCATCTCGCGAACGCGATCATCCACAATCAAAATCTCCATGATCGAACCACGCCCCCGATATCCCGTGTTGCCGCACTTCGGGCACCCGCGCGGCGTGAAAAACTGTGTGTCCTTGAACAAATCCGGATCCAGATGATTCGCCTTCAACATCTCCGTCGGTATCGCAGACGCCTGTTTGCACACCGGACACAGCTTGCGATGGAGGCGCTGCGCCTGCGTCATAATCAACGAAGAAGACAACAGGAACGGCTCAATCCCCATGTAAATCAACCGCGCGATCGCGCCCGCCGCGTCATTCGTGTGCAGCGTGCTCAACACCAGGTGACCGGTCAACGCAGCCTGAACGGCAATGGAGGCCGTCTCGCCGTCGCGAATTTCACCCACCATCACGATGTCCGGATCCTGCCGCAAAATGGACCGCAACCCCGCCGCAAACGTCAACCCGACATCCGAGTGGGTCTGCACCTGGTTGATGCCCGCCAACTGATACTCAACCGGATCTTCGACCGTAATGATGTTCACGTCCGATTGATTCAATTCCTGCAAGCAGGAATAGAGCGTCGTCGTTTTGCCGCTGCCGGTCGGACCCGTCACCAAAATCATCCCGTGCGGCTGCGCGATCGCGAACCTCAAATTCTCCAGCGCCCGCTGGTCCAGCCCGAGCGCGTCCAGATTCGCAGCCAGCGCGCTCTTGTCCAAAATACGCATGACAATTTTCTCGCCATGCACCGTCGGCAAAATACTCACGCGCACATCGGCATCCTTGCCCAACGCGCGAACCTTGAACCGCCCATCCTGTGGCACGCGCCGCTCCGCGATGTTCAAATTGGACATGATTTTCAAGCGCGACGTGATCGCCGATTGCAAATGCTTCGGCGGGCTGTGGCTTTCATAAAGAATGCCGTCAATCCGGTAGCGAAGCCGCAGCGATTTCTCCATCGGCTCAATATGAATATCGCTCGCCCGCTTGCGCAGCGCCTCCACCATGATCGAATTCACAATGCGAATCACGGGCGCCTCTTCGGCGCTCTCCATCATGTCCTCGAGGCTCTGGTCCTCGCTCGTCTGCTCGCCGAGCTGGATTTCCCCCTCGCCGACATCCTTCAAAATATCTTCCAACCCCTGCGTCGGCTCGCGCACCATTCGCTGCAGCAGATCCTGGACTTCGCGCTCCGGCGCCACCAGCGGCACCACATCAAGCCCCGACATCGCGTGCAGCGCCTCCAGCCCCACCACATCGAACGGATCGCCCATCGCCACCGTCAGAATCGTGTCCGTCTTGCTGATCGGAAAAATCAAATGCCGGTTCAGCGTCTCGCGCGAAAACTGCTCCACGAGCTGGCTGTCCGGCGTGAACCGCGCCATCGAAATCGGCGGAATGTTCAAATATTCCGAAAGCGCCAGCGTCACATCCGTTTGGTTCACCAGATTTCTTTGAACCAGGATTTTTTCGAGCCGCGCCCCGCTGCCCTCCGCCTCCTCCGACGCCGCAGCCAAATCCTCCGGCGTCACCGGCTTCCGCGCCAAAAGCAACTCAATCAACCGATCACTATGGCCCACATTTCGCATGAATCACATCTCCGCCCAAACTGGTCAGCAAGAACGGTGCCAGCACGGGAAATATGCCGATTGGCGTGCATTTTGGAAACACGATTCGCAAAACCTCTCGCATCGTCGCGACTTTCCCCCTCGCAGTTTTGACGCCCTTTCGCCTTTCAACCCCGCCCGCCCCCCCCCCCGCCGCAGCGAATTTCCCCAAATGGCACGGAACATGCAGTTGATTAAATCAACCCATAAGGCCACACTATGCCCACACAAATGACAACACGCAGCGAATCGGAAATCTTCAGCGCCATCGCCGCCTTCGAAAAAATCCTCGAAGCCGCGCCCACCGACCGGCTCGCCATCGAAACCCTCGCCGACGCCTATCAAAAACTCGGCGACATCCCCAAAGCCAGCCACTACCTCGTTCAACTCGCCAACGCCATCATCACAGAAAACGACGCGCAAGCCGCCGCCGCCGCCATCGAACGCATGCGCGCTTTCTCCCGCGAAGATGTCGTCCTCGCGCGCACCCAACTTCAAGACCTCCTCACCCGCGAAGGCGTCGCGCCCACCGCCGTTCACACCCCCGCCCCCGCGGAGCCCGCAGCCGCTTCATCGGTGCGCAAAGCCGCCGACATCACCCACGAAGTAGCCCTCGCGTGGGAGCTCCTCCAAGCCGGCCGCTTCACGCAAACCGACTACTCCCTCGTCGTTCAAGACCTTTCCGAAAACTCCATGAAGCACGTCGGCGTGCCCGTCACCGTTCTCCACGCCCTGACCGACCGCCAGCATCACGGCCTCGAAAAAATCTTGGCGCACCTCTCCAAAATCAGCAACACCCCCATTATCCCCCTCGCCTCCTTTGAACTGAATCGCGAGGCATGCGCCGTCCTGCCGATGGATTTCATGGCCCGCCGAGGCGCCATTGTCTTCGATTTCTACGGCTCGGATGCCCTCGTCGCCACGCTCAACCCCACCGACAAAGACCTCCAGGCCGATGTGAAACGCGTGCTGAAACGCAACTGCCACTTCTATCTCGTCAGCGCGACGGACTACGACAACGCGCTCGCCAACATCCGCAAAATGCTCGGCGTGACCGACGGCAAATAACAGCCGCCCGTTCGACCTAGTCGGTCGTTTGACCAATCAAAATCAGGCGGGTTTCCTTCCCGTATTCCATCACCACACCCTTCGCCTGAACCTCTACAATCCGCACATCCCCCACCCACTCTCCCGCCCCCACCATCCGATTGTTCACCATCGCCGCCCCCCGCAGCCGCCCCGAGGCCATGATCCCATTCACCGTCACCTTCGGCCACCGCACCGAATGCCGGGAACTCCCCAAAAGACCACTCGACTCACTCCCCTTCACTTCCGGCGCAGGCGCCGGTGGCGGCGTCGAAATTGGAGCCGTCGCAACCGCCGGAGCGGCAGCGGCAGCCGGCGCGGGCGCTGAAACCGGCGCGCCGCCCGAAGCAGCAGAGACTTCCGCCGCCGCAGCCGTCGGCGATGGAACAATCGGTTGCTCCGCCGCGGCCAGATCCTTCTGTGACTCCTTCACCGCCGCCTTCATCTTGTTGACCTGCAAATGAACGCCCGAAAGCGGCGAACTTTGCGATGATGAAACCGACGACCCCGACTTCACCGTAATCTTCGGCTCGTTCGCCGCCGCAGGCTCCGGCTCGGCAGAGCGGCTCGCCACCCGCTGCGAAGCAGATTCAACATCCTTCTTCGCCGCTTTCAACGCCTCCTGCCAGGACCAATTCCGCGTGGACAGATAAAACAACGAACCGGCCACCAAAACCAAAAACACCACCGCGAACAACGCGCGGAAAACCTTGCCCGCCGCCTGGCCTCGCTGCGGCTTCACCGGCGGAAGCGGCGGCGGCGTATAGGTCTGCCCCGACTGCTCCTCCAATTGCCGCTTCAACGCCTCTTGAATCAGGCTCATAAATTCACCTCAACTTCCTGCAAAGCGCGCTTCACTTCGGTCTCGCCGATCACCGGCCGGTTGTGCACATAGCCCGCCAACATCGCGCGATCACAAATCGTATTCATCACCCTCGGCGTCCCCATCGCCGCCTTATGAATCAACCGCACCGCATCGCGGTCGAACTGCACCGACTCCGGCGCGCCCGCCACGCGCAGCCGGTGCGCGATGTAGCCCGCCGCCTCCTCCTCGTTCAACGCCTCCAGCTTGCATCGCACCGTAATCCGCTGCCGCAACTGCCGCAAATCCTTCCGGTTCAACCGATCCTCCAGCTCCGGCTGCCCCGCCAACACAATCTGCATCAACTTGTGCTGATCCGTCTCCAAATTCGACAACAACCGAATCTGCTCCATCACCTCCGGCAGCAAGTTCTGGGCCTCATCAATCACGACCGCCATATTGCAGCCCTCGTTCGTCTTCATCAGCAGATACTGATTCAACTGCTCGATATAGCCCAACCGGTCCCGCCCCTTCACCGTCAACCCAAAATCGTGCAAAATCGCCCGCAACAACTGCGTTTCCGAAAGCGACGGATTCAAAATCAACGCCGTATGCACATTCTTCGGCAACGCCGAAAGCACCGCGCGGATCAACGTCGTCTTCCCCGCCCCCACCTCCCCAACCAGCTCAATGAAGCCGCGCCGCTCCTGAATGCCGAACAGCAAATGATCGAACGCCTCCCGATGCCGCGGCGAAAAATACAAAAACCGCGGGTCCGGCGTGATATTGAACGGCGCCTCCTTGAGGCCGAAAAAATGAAGATAAAGGCTCATTCCGCGCGCAACTTCCAATCGTTGGAACTTTCAGCAAAAAAAGTTCCAATCATTGGAAATCCTCAAACAGGTTCGCCGTCCCGAGCAACTTCGCCGCCATCTGCCGGAACGCCGCCCGACGCTCCACCGCAAATTCCGCCGCCGCCGCAACCCGCCGCGACAACAACCGGAAATCCAATCCCGCCGGCGCGCCCAAATGCTTCTTCAACGCCACCGCCTGATAGGGATCCATGGACCGCAACTCGTGCAAATGCTCCTTCACATGATGATACGCATCCCGGAACGGCGCGCCGTTGGCCACCATATCCAGCGCCATATCCGTCGCAAACACATCCGGCGTGAAACCCGCCACCAGCGCCTTCTCGTTCACCCTCGTCGCCGCCAGCAGCGGCGCGCAAATCCGCAAACTCGCCCGCGTGACGGCAATCCCCTCCATGAACAACTCCTTCGCCTCCTGCAAATCCCGGTTGTAGCCGGACGGCAAACTCTTGATCAGGTCAAACGTCGCCGCCGCGCAACCCTGCACCTTCGCCGCCTTCGCCCGCATCAGCTCCAGCACATCCGGATTCCGCTTCTGCGGCATGATGCTGCTGCCCGTGCAAAACGCCGCGGGAAGTTCGAAATAATTAAACTCCGGCATCGTGAACAACACCAGATCCTGCGCCAACCGCGACAGCGTCAACATCGTCTGCGCCATCGCGTGAAGAATGATGGACTCCATCTTCCCCCGCGCATTGTTCGCATACAGCACATTGTGGCACGGCGCCGAAAAATCGAGCAGGTCGCTCACCAACTGCCGGTCAATCGGCAGCGGCACGCCATAACTCGCCGCCGAGCCCAGCGGCGACCGGTCGTTCAACTCATACGCGCTGACCAGCAACGCCACATCGTCCAGCAACTCCTCCGCAAAGGCCGAAGCCCAAAGCCCAACCGAACTCGGCATCGCCGGTTGCATGTGCGTCCGCCCGACCATCGGAACGCCCTCGTGCTTCTCCGCGAACTTCAACAACACATCGGCCAAGGTCGCGGCCTCCGCAATCGTCTCGATCAACTGCTCCTTCGCAAAAATCCGCAAATCCAGCGCCACCTGGTCGTTCCGGCTCCGCCCCGTATGAATCCGCTTGCCCAGATCGCCCAACTTCTCCGTCAGCGTCCGCTCCACCGCCAGATGCACATCCTGATCCGCCAGCGTAATCTTGAACCGCCCCTTCGCCGCCCGCCGCGCGATCGCCGCAAGCTGCAAAATGACCTTCTTCCGCTCCGTCGGCGAAAATAGCCGGGGCGTGATCGGCATCCGCGACAACATCGTCACATGCGCGGCGGACCCCAGACAATCGGCCCGAACCAAATTCAAATCCAACTGCACATCCTTGCCCGCCGTATAGGCCAACGTCTCGTCGCCAATCACGCCGACCGTCGTTTTCTGCTGTTTTTTCATAAAACGCCCACTCTAGCCCACCTACAGCCCGCGCGGGACAAAAATCTATCGCCCCTCGAAGGACTGCTCCACGCCATCCATATACCGCTGCACCTCATCCCGCTGCGGCAACGGCGGCGCCGCCTCATCGCTCTCCTGCTCCGTCTCCAACCATTGGGAAACCGAGTTCAAATAGCTGTGCTCCTGCTGCCGCTTGGCCTGAAACACCGCCAGCGCCTGGCTCGCCGCTGAAAGCGCCGCCATCAGCTCCTTCGCCGACTTCTTTCCCGAGGCAAGCTGCTCGAAAAAGTCATTATATTTGTGAACGACTTCTTGAAACTCGGGGCTCTGCCCCAGCGCAATCAATTTGATCTGCATCGCCGCGGTCGTCGCGAATTTGCGCGCCCACGCCTCCTTGCGCTGCTCGATCAACTGCCTTGGCGTCACGGGCGAAGCCATATCCTTCGGCGTCACCACACCAAAATCGGCGGGTTGCGACGCGAGCAATTGAACCAATTGCTCCACGCGTTTGCCCTCCGATCCCGCCACCTCCTGCAACATATTCTTCTGCGACTCGATCCATTGCCGCCACGCAAATTCCGCCCCCTCGCCCGACGTCTGCTGCAAATAACTCGACGCAATCCACTCGGACGTGACCGGCTTGCGCGCCGCCACCCGCTGCGCCAACGCGCTCCACCGCTGCGGCAGATCGGGCGCGGCCAGCAACATGCCGACGGCCAGCCCGCAAAAATATTTTTCGCGCCAGCGCCCCGGCGGCAACGCGCTCAACTCCAGAATGCGCGCAAACTCCACATGCACATCGTGCGCCTCCAAATCCAGCGCCGCCTTCACATTGCGCGCGCGAAGCTCTTTGAACAAATTTTGCGCCAGCCCCACCGCCATCCACGCCGGCACACGCGCCAACGCCGCCGCTCGCTCGCCCGAAGGCTGCATCCCAATGGCCTGACGATCCAGAAGAAGCGCACACAGGCTCTCCATCACATCCTCTTGATCCACCTCGGCGGGACGGTTCACGACCAATCGCTGTTGAAGCCGCCCATCGAGAAAACCCTGCGCGCGCGTCACCTGGGGCGGCTGGTTGGATGCGCTGAGCGCCCGAATGGCGATGTATTCGCCCGCGCCGAAATCAACCGGCGTCCCCGTCGCGCTCTCCACGCGCGAAAGCACATCATCCGCCCACGCCGCGAGCGTCGTGCCATCCACCGCGCTCAGCCCCGACACCGCGAAACGATGCGACCCGCTGAACACCGTCTGCGCCGCCGGCGCCACGGCGGCGAATCCCGCGATCACAAGCATGGCCGCCCATCGCATCATGACGACGCGCGGCCCCGGCTCTCCATGATCAACGTCACCGGCCCGTCGTTCTCGATCTCCACCAGCATCATCGCGCGAAAACGCCCGGTCTCCACGCGATGCCCCAACGCGCGGAGCGCCCTCACATATTCAAGATAGCCGGCCTCGCCCTCCTCCGGTGGCGCAGCGTCAATGTAGCTCGGCCGGTTCCCCTTGATGCACTCCCCATACAACGTGAACTGGCTCACCACGAGAAACGCGCCCTCGTCCGGAATCGCCTCGTTCATCCGCCCCTCGGCATCGTCGAAAATCCGCAGTTGCGAAGTCTTCCGCGCAAGCCACGCGGCATCATGCGCCGTATCGCCGCGCGCAACGCCGCACAACACCACCGCGCCGCGCCCGATGGCGCCGACCTCCACTCCATCCACCATCACTCGCGCGCGGCGGACGCGCTGAATCACGAGCTTCATGCCGGCGCCGGCGGACTATTCCGTCGTGTGCGAAATTCGGAGGGACGCCAGCCGGTTGAGCGCCGCAGCGATTTCATAACGGCGCGGACGCGCCAGGTCGCCGCGCAAATCGCGCGACAGAATCTCAATGCCCTCGGTGCTCATGTCTCGATCCATCAAATCCAGAATTTCGCGAACCGGCCGCCCCTCTTCCATGTAGCGCATTCGCGCATACTGCAAAATCAATCCGATCGTCGCCGTCTGATGAACATCGGCGAGCTGAACAATCCCCGACAGGTCAATCGTGTAGCCGCCAAATCTCAACAGATGCGTCGAAGGCGCTTCGATGCGCGCGTCCACAAGCCCCGCGCTGGCGTCAATACTGCTCGGCACCACCCACCGCGAAGCCGCCGCAAGCTTGGACACCCCCGCCCCCCCGCGCGCGACGGGCGCGGACAAGCCGAGCTTTTTCACCTCACCCGTCACATTTCGCACCCGCTGATTTTCAATCAGCAGCACCGTATCCGCCACACCAACGAACTCACCCGCCATCGCCGATCCGCCAATCACCAACGAGACGCCCAACTCATCCGCCAGCGAGCGCGCCAACGCCGCCAACGGCCTCACCCGGCTGTTCGCCTGATGCCCCAGCGAAGCGAGGCGGCTATCCTGCGCAAGAAATCCCGGCGCGGAATCCGACTCGTCCAAAATCAACGCGCGCGCCCCCACCTCAATCGCCTCGACCAGCGAAGCCGCCTGCGCCGCCACAGCGTCGGCCGCTGTCGCCGAAAATATCCCGCCCTCTTCATCCCCCTGAACAAACGGCCCGATGCCGACGCGCTGCACGCTGCGATTCTTTTCGGCGGAGATATACACCGCGTCCGGCGTCGTGATGGCCAACTCGCGCCCATCGCCGGGAACGTGATTGTAGATGCCGCTGGCGATGGCCTTGAGCAACGCGCTGCGCCCCGAGTAATCGTCGCCGATAACCACGGTGATTCCGGCCGAAATCCCCAACCCCTTCACATTGCCCGCATGGGGCGTATCCATCTCAACCCGGTCCCCCTCGGCCACCTGCAGGCCGCCGGCAAAAGTCGGATCAGGAAGATCCGATTGGCCGCGTCGCGCCACCAACGAACCCTCGCGAACGAAACTGATCAATCCGCGCGTCGGCAAGGCCTGCCGGACATGATCGGCCGACTCCATCAGGTCAATAAACTCCTCGAGGTCCCGCCCGTCGAGATTGCAGTAGAGCAGCGCCGAATTGACGATCGCAGGAAACTCGTTGAGAAAAATTTCCTTCGCCGCATCGCCCAGAATCCGCCCGCCCCGCGAAGGCAGTTGGACCAATAGCCGCGCCTCGACATATTCATCCATCACCACCACAGAGCTGCGCGGAAGAATCTTCTGACCCGGCGCCGCAATGCTCACCCGACGACGCGCCACGCCTTCTTCATCAAACCGCGCATACTGCTCAATCAAATCGGCCGCCCGCCGCGTCAGATAATCCTCCAGCGCCGTCCGGCGCACGGGCGTATGAAACAGCGGATGCGGAAACCCCGCCACGGTCTGCGGCACCCGCACCGGGAACAACACCTCCGTCGGCGCCGCATCGGCCGCCGCGCGATTCGCCTTCAACACGTAGCGGCCAAAATCGAAATCGCCGATCAACCGGGCGCACTCGCCGACGTCTTGCCCATCCAGCTCCGTCAGCAACGCAAAAAATTCCTGTTTGTCTTTCATCCGCGTCCTTTCTTCACGGACTCGCGCCCGTGCCCAACACCACCTCGCCCTGCCCCACGGCCAACTGCTCCATCTGATTCAGCAACCGCTTCTCGTCATCCATTCTGCTGAACACCACGCCCGCCTTTCCCGCCAGCCAGGCCACCAACGGGCCCGGCATCGGCAAATGCCCCAGGCGCGCCGATGTCAAAACAAACTCAAACTGGTCCCCGCGATGCGTCGGAGTCCCGGCCAGTTCCGTCGTCAACGTCACCGGCCCGACCCCTGAAACCAGGACCAACACCGCGCCCTCCGGACGAATCGTTACGTTGATCTTGCGCAAATCCATCGAACGGCCCGGCTTCTGGTCCGTCTTCGACAGCAGCGACGACAGATAGCTGTTGATCTCGGCCTCGGACACTCGTTGGCTCATCTCCCGCTGATCCAACACCGCGCCCTTCAGCAAACCCAATTTCTGCCGCAGACGTTGCGCATCCGCTCCGCTCCCCTCCTGCCCCATCGGATTCACCGGTCGCAAAAGCTGCACAATCGCCGCGCACAACGCCAGCAACACCACCACGCGCAACAAACGGCCAATCGCGGAAGGCCCGGTCGGCTTCGATCGCATCGTGCGCGGATCCAGCGACTCCATATTCAACAACTCGCCACACCGCATGCAATACATCCGCCCCAGCGGATTCTTGTGCTGGCATTTTGAACAGGTCACTTCAACAGCCATGGACGCCTCCCGTCAGGACTTGCTTGCCGCCGGTTTAGCCGCCGGCGCGGCAGTGGATTTCGTTGCGCTGGAAGAAGACGACTCGCGTTCCGCCTTGGCCTTGCTCTTATAACCCTCGCTTCGATAATCCGTGATATAAAAGCCCGACCCCTTGAACAGCAACCCCGCCCCGGTCCCGATCTTGCGGCGAACCGCCCCCTTGCACTTGGGGCACCGCTTCAGCGGCGCATCCTTGATGCCCTGAAACGCCTCAAACTCGTGACCGCACTTCCGACAAATATATTCGTATGTTGGCATCTGAACCTGTCCAAAGACAAACTCGCAGGATAGGGAAGAAATAGACGGATTGTCAAACGCCCGCTCGCCCTCGCAATCGCCCCTCGCCTCATCAGGCACGAGCAATCAGTTTCACGTTGACCCCGATGGTCAACTCCCCGGAATACAACAATTCAAATCCGTAGCTCTTCAGACTCGTCTCTATATGATTCCGGCAACCAAACTCGTCGTGAATCTCAATAGCAACCAGCTTGGTCTGCTTCAACCAGTCCAAGGACCCATCGAAGAGGTCTCTTTCACCACCCTCGACATCTACCTTCAAGAGATCAATCTCGTCCCATCCGCGATCCTGCAAAATATCCCGGATCCCCGAGACCCGAATGGTTCCCTGCGCATTCTCATCCGCCTCAGCCAATCGAAACGCCCAAGCTAATTGGTCTCTGAAAGTATTGTCTGGCCGGAGAAAGCCTTTCCGCTTCCATATCCCTTCTTCCAGCGGCGTGACGCTCTTCAATTCATTGATTTTTATGTTCTGAACCAAGCGCGCGAATGTCGAGGGATTCGGCTCAAAGGCGAGTATCGCCGCCGTCGGAAAATAGTGGGCAAAATACAAGCTGGTGAACCCCACGTTGGCGCCGGCATCTATTACCCGGTCAACATTTATATGAAGGCGCCGGGCAACTTTCACCACATACGCATACTCCTGCTCAAGAATCACCTGCGCAAAAACGCCCCCATCGGAATCGCCGTCCGCGACTTGAAAGCGATACTTTTTCCCGTCGATCGGATACTCAAAGCAGAACCCGTCGCTCTTCTCTACGGCGATATTTCGGGACTCCAGGAACCGCAAGATATCGAATGCTCCTGCTTCTTTCAGGGAATCAGACGGCCGCAACCGCGACCACAGAGCGCGCAACTTGATCCCCAAGCTATTCGCAATTTTCAACTGGAGAAGTCTTCGCATAGACAATGTGGATTCGGTTTGAATGGACTTCCCTTGGCCGTCATCCACCTTTCGCCGGCCGAGGCAGCCTCCGCCCGTTAAAATCCCTTGTTCGACCTCCTGTCGCGGAACGGCTGCCAGAGAGTGCCGTGCTTGGGGGCAACGAATCCCTTCGGTGCGACGGCATGTTTTTCAATAACTACACAGAACGGATAGAAGTGGATCGAATGGATAGATTTCTGGAACCCATTTAGGTCGCCCTTGTAATTCAACTCGTCAACAAGACTGGTTGCGTAGGTGGCAAAATCATTTCCTCTGTCATGCACGTCTTCACAAAAATACACTGCACCGCATCGCATGTGTGGAAGCATCTCCTCAAGCGTTACTCGCTGTTGCTCAGGTGTATGACCGCCATCATCAATAAGGATATCGATTGGGGGAGCGTCAGATTTAAATCGTTTCCAAAATCCTCTATCGGCCTGGTCACCGATGAACACAGTGGTGTTCTCATTTTCGTAGCACTTGCAGGCATCCTCAATGTCCACGCCGTAAATGTGACATTGACTGCCAAAGTAGGATTTCCACATACCAAGACTTCCGCCACTATAAATGCCGATTTCCAATACGTTGACCCGTCGGCCTACGAATCTGCAGAAATGGCGGTGATACGATATCAAAATAGTGCAGCCACTTCCATATTCCGGGACCTTCCGCGTGATTCTCAAAGTAAGTCCTAAGCGGGTTTGCTGGAGGAGGTTCTATCTCGGACGATGGTGCGCCCGCCTCGCGATACATCAAAGCATACTGCTCGGCTTTGAGGCGCGAGGGTAGCCGTGTCAATAGTTTCAGGAAATGCTTAGGCGAGGAAATGCCCGCCCCAACAAGATATTTCGCTCTTAGTAGAAAGCTCATCATTGAGTTCCCTTTTCTTTTGCCGAATGTTCATTCAATCGGGTTCTGAAACCGTCGTCGCTTGTTGCCGGAACGCAGGCTCAAGAGCCAAACAGTAGTGAAGCCCCGCTGGAATGACAAGAACCTGCTCGCCACTCTTCGCGCAACAACATCGGCATCATGTGTTCAAGAATTTTCGGCAAGCGGAGAGATACCACTCACTCGGCAACCTCCGAAACTGCATTGTACCGAATCCGAAAGTTGGTAAATACTCTCTTCAGATTTCACCGTGAACGCTCCTCTCACCATCATCATCCCCGCCTACAACGCCGAGCGGGAGTTGCCGGGATGTCTGGCATCTCTTTTCGCGCAAACGCGGCCCGCGCGTGTGCTCATTGCTAACGATGGTTCCACGGACCGCACGGCGGAAATTGCCGAGGCGGCCGCCGCCCGCTCACCGCTCGTTCAGGTCCTCCATCTTCCTCACGCCGGTCTCATCGCGACTCGAAAAGCCTCCGTGCCAAAAATTGAAACCCCCTATTTCGCCTTTCTCGATGCCGACGACCGCCTCGAGCCATCGTTCGTCGAAGAAATGATGAACGCCGCACAACAGACCAACGCGGACCTCGTCTTCTGTCCCTACCTTTGCGTCTATGACGGCGCGCCCCGCCACGTGTCCTACGGCGGCAACGACGCGGCAAGTTTCCGAAACACCCTGCCGATCCAAAACAATCCGGAGTTGCTCCTCGCTGTCCCGACTTTTTTCTGGGGCAAAATCTTCCGCACCGACTTCGTCCGACCGCGAATCGAATTCTCGCCGGAGGGCTGCATTCCGCTGGAGGATATTCCCGCCACCGTCCCGCTCCTGATCGCAACGCCCCGGTTGACCAAAGTCACTGCGCCCCTCTATCGCTACACCATTTCATCCAGCTCCATGGCCCGCGTGGCCAAACAAGAACTCACTCGAATAACTTCAATGCGCGCTTTGCACGAGCGCCTCGAAGCCATGGGGGCACTGCCCAAATTTTTCCCGCAACTCGCCGCGCTCAACCGGTGCTATCTTTTCGACCAACTGGAAAAACTGCGCGGCTACTGCGACCCGCCCCATCAGCTCCGCGTCGTCCGCGAATATTTCCGCCACCTGAACCGCACGCTACCGCGCTGGCGGCCGCACCCCTTTCACCCGACGTTCTACGCCGCCTACTGGCACGGCGTCGTCATCTGGAACGCGCTGAAAACCCGCCTGCGCCGCGCAAAATCACCCGCCGCATGAAACCGCGCTCCCCCAAAGAACTTTGACATCGCCCGCCAGCCCCCATAAATGGAGCCATGTTCAATCTCGACGATTACCTCCGACAGCGCCGAAACGAAGTGGAGGCCCTGCTCGATCGCAAACTCCCTCCCGCCGAAACCCGCCCCGCCGCTCTCCACTCCGCCATGCGCTACGCCGTCCTCGCCGGCGGCAAACGCCTGCGCCCCATCCTCTGCATCGCCGCCGCTGAAGCCGTCGCGCACTCCCGCGCCGTCACCCCGCTGGCCGCCGGCGCCGCCATCGAACTCCTCCACACCTACACGCTCATCCACGACGACCTTCCCGCCATGGACGACGACGCGCTCCGCCGCGGCCGCCCCACCACGCACATTCAATATGGCGAAGCCACCGCCATCCTCGCCGGTGATGCGCTCCTCACCCTCGCCTTCGAATGGCTCGCGGAAGTCCCCGTGCCGACACCATATCCGTCCAACCGGCTGATCATCGAACTCGCCCGCGCCGCAGGAAGCCAGGGCGTCATCGCCGGACAAGTCGAAGACATCGCCGCAGAAGGCGCCGAGCCAACCCCCGAAATGGTGGACTACATCCACCGCCACAAAACCGGCGACCTCATCACCGCCGCCGTCCGCATCGGCGCCATCCTCGCCGGCGCGCCCGATTCGCTCCTCGCCGCGCTCACCCGCTACGCCGAATCCATCGGCCTCGCCTTTCAAATCGCCGACGACATCCTCAACGCCACCTCCACGGCCGAAAAACTCGGCAAAGCCGTCGGCAGCGACGCGCAGCGCGGAAAAGCCACATGGGTCGCCCTCCACGGGCTCGACGCCGCAAAAACGCGCGCCCGCGATCTCGTCGAAAACGCCCTCGCGCAACTCGCCCACTGTCCCGCCAACGCGGAACCGCTCCGCGCCCTCGCCCAACATATCGTCAACCGCAAAAACTGACGGCGCCTTTCGACCGACCCTTTCGCCGCGCCGCAAAAGTTCCAACGCTTGGAAAATCGCGCAAAATTTTTTCCAACGATTGGAAAAACGCGCGCGGAAAATTCCAATCGTTGGAACTTTTTCGAGCGCTGACCTTCACCGTTGAGCGCCACGGTTTACTCCTCTATAACCAGCCACGTGCAAAAGCATTTTCAAAACCCGGCGCTATGGTCGGTGCTGCTTTTCGGCGTGGTGGTCTATTTCGGCGGCATCGCCACGGGCGATCTGCGCTTGGACGGCGCAGTCTATGGATGGGTCGCCAAACGCATGGTGGTCACGGGCGAATGGTTGACGCCTTATTTCGATTGGGGCGACACGCCCTACTTCAATAAGCCGCCGCTGATGTTCTGGCTCGCCGCGATCTGCTGCAAAATTTTCGGCATCGGCGACGCCGCGGTCAAAATCCCCTCCGCCGCCTTCGGCCTTTTGTGCGTGGTGATGACCTATCGCATCGCGCGGCGCTCGCTCCCGCCTTCCGGCGCGGCGCTGGCCGGCCTGATCCTGATCGCCAATTACATTTTCAAACGAAACACGGCGGGCTTCCGCCTCGATTCCGCGACCACGTTCTGTTTTCTCCTCTCGGCCGAGTCGGGCTTCCAACTGCTGAACTCCCCGAGGCGCGCGCGAAATCCGCTCGCGTGGACCCTGCTTGGCATCGCAACGGGCGCGGGCTTGATGCTCAAAGGCGGCGTGATTCTCATGGCGCTGCCGATTCTGATCATCGCCTTTGCCGCCGCGCGCCGATGGGACATCCTCTTCGCGCCCGGATGGATTCTCGCCTTCTTGGTGACCCTGATCATCGCCGCGCCCTGGCATGTGATGATGTACGAAAAGTGGGGTTCGGCGTTCTGGAAAACTTATATCGGGAAGGAAGTGGGCGATCGTCTCGCCGGCAAACTGCAGCGCCCGGAACCGTGGTATTACTACCTCCGCCTCTTCATCCGTTTCTACTGGCCCTGGCTCCCGTTCGCGCTCATCGGCATCGTCACGTTCTTTCGACAAGCGCGCTGGCGCGCGCCGGACGGCATGCTGCTCGCCTCGTGGCTCGTGGTGTACACGCTCGGAATCCACGCCACGCCGGCCAAATATGACCGTTATCTGATGCCGATTTTTCCGCTGCTTTCGATTTTTGCGGCGGACGCGCTGCGCAGCACCCGCGCAGGCCAATGGATCGAGTCGCGTTTCCTGCCGTGGGCGGGCGCGACGGCCGTCGCGGTCTGGCTCGCCTTGCTCGCCACCCACACGCCGATCTACACCTACGCCGTGCCGGAAATTCACCAGGCCGCTCCGATCATTGATGAAGCGATGCGCAGCTCGAAGGACCCGGACCGCCCCCGCCTCTACGCTCACCACGGCGTGCATGCACGCTACATCTGCAACCTGCTCTTCTACACGCACGACCTCGACCGCCGCCGATTTCGCCAGATGACCTCCAAAGAGTGGCACCCGCTGCCGCACGACGCTTTTCTCGCTGTTGCGCCCGGCGACATCGAAGTCGTGCGCGAACACTACACCCGCGCCCAACTCGTCTCCGCCGGGCGGAACATCGCCATCTTCCGAATGGCGGACACGCCGGCGTCGCCACCGTAGTGCGGATATGCGCTTTGCCCTTTGCTCGCAATAGGCTAACTTCTTTCGACCTCAAGGAGATATATGAACGATCCGCGCATTAAGAAATTCGCCGAACTGCTGGTGAAATACTCCATCTACGCCAAACCCCGCGAAACGATCGGCGTCGAAGGATCAGCCGAAGCGGAGCCGCTGTTCGAAGCGGTTTATGAAGAATTGCTCAAAGCGGGCGCCTTCCCCGTGATGCGCATGCTGCCGCGCAATTCCAACGAAACATTTTTCAAACACGCCCGACCGGAACATCTGGATCAACTCGCCGCATTCGATCTGAAATACGCCAAGGCCATGGACGGCACCATCCGGATCATGTCCAGCCCCAACACGCGCGCGCTTGCGGCGATCGAGCCTTCCCGGCTCGCCCGCCTCTCAAAATCTCGCGCGCCGTTGCGCAAAATCATCCTTGCCAAAAAGTGGGCGCTCACCCTCTACCCGACCACGGCCTACGCGCAGGATGCGGACATGAGCCTCTCGGATTTCGAAGACTTCGTGTACATGGCCAACTTTCTCGACCACAAGGACCCCGTGGCCGCGTGGAACGACTTGGAGCGGGAACACCAGAAGCTCATCGCGCGTTTGCGCAACGCGGATGAAGTGCACATCGTCGGACCCGGAACGGACCTGAAAATGTCGGTCAAGAACCGCACATTCATCAGCTCCGTGGCGACCCACAACGTGCCCAGCGGCGAAATTTTCACCGGACCCGTGGAAGATTCGGCGGAAGGCCACATCACCTATGACTATCCCGTGTGCGAAGGCGGGCGGGAAATTGACGGCATCCGCCTCGTATTTCGCGCGGGCAAGGTCGTGGAAGCCTCTGCGACGAAGAATGAGGCGTATCTCCTGCAAATGCTCGACATGGATCGCGGCGCGCGACGGCTGGGCGAACTCGGAATCGGCACGAACTTCCGGATTCAACGCTTCATCCGCAACATTCTCTTCGACGAAAAAATCGGCGGCACCATTCACCTCGCCCTCGGCGAGTCCTATGCGGAAACCGGCGGCGTGAACAAATCCGCCCTGCACTGGGACATGATCAAAGACCTGCGCAAGGACGGCGCGGTCTATGTGAACGGCAAGCTGTTCCAGAAAAACGGCAAATTCGTGTCGTGATCTCAAACTCCCGCGAGCTTGGCCCCGCCGCGCGTCGCAGATTGACGCAACGCGCGCAGCCTCTATTCTCCCGGACTGGAGCAACCCATGGCGCTTTCTGACGACACCCAGGTTTTGGGCAATCAACCCCCTCTCCGGGCACATCCCGGCGCGCGGCGCACAAAAATCATCGCCACCCTCGGCCCCTCCACGCGCACGCCCGAAGTCATCGGCAAGCTCGTGCAGGCCGGCATGGATGTCGCCCGCATCAACATGAGCCACGCCGACGCCGCGCAGGCGCGCGAGCTGACGCGCATCATTCGCGAAGCGAGCGCGCGCATCGGGCGGCAAGTCGGCATTTTGATGGACCTCCAAGGCCCGGCCATCCGGACGGGCGAACTTTCCGTCGCCTTCAACCTCAAGCCCGGCGAACGCATCGCGCTCACCGTTCGCGGCGAAAAGTCGGAAGAGCAGCGCTCGGTGGATGTGAACTACGACCAGTTGGTCGAAGACATCGCCGTCGGCGACATCGTCCTCGTGGATAACGGCAACATCCGCCTCCGTGTGCTCCAAAAAAAACGCAATCAGCTCGAATGCGAAGTGCTCACTGAAGGCACGCTCGGCAGCCGCCGACACATCAACCTGCCCGGCGTCCGCGTCAACCTGCCCGCGCTGACGGACAAGGACATCAAGGACGTGGAGCTGGGCATCGAAATCGGCGTGGACTTCATCGCCATGTCCTTCGTGCGCGAGCCGGAAGACGTCCTTCGCCTCAAGGCGATCCTCGACTATCGCCACGCCTCGCAAAAGGTCATCGCCAAACTCGAAGACCAGGAAGGCATCCGCAACCTCAACGACATCATTGACGCCGCAGACGGCATCATGGTCGCGCGCGGCGACCTCGGCATCGAACTGCCCTACGAAGAACTGCCGATCACGCAACGCCGGATTGTCAAAGCCTGCGCGGCGCGCGGCAAACCCGTCATCGTCGCCACACACATGCTCGAATCCATGATCGAAAACCCGTCGCCGACGCGGGCCGAAATCACAGACGTCTCCAATGCCGTCTTCGAACAGGCCGATGCCATCATGCTCTCGGGCGAGACTTCGGTCGGCCAATATCCCGTCGCGTGTATCGAAATCATGGACCGCATCGCGCGGAGAATCGAACGCAGCGGCGGCGCCAACTATTCGGAAGGCGCCGTGATGGACACCCTGGGCGCGAAGATGACAAAATCCGCCGTGGTCATGGCCCGCGAGGTGCACGCCGCCGCGCTCATCGTCTTCACGCGCAAAGGCTCGATGGCGCGAAATGCCGCATGGCTTCGCCCCACGCTGACCCCGCTCTTCGCCTTCACGGACAACCCCAAACTGCTGCCGCAGTTGACCCTCTTCTGGGGCATTCAGCCTTTTCACCTCGACTACGCGGAAGACCCGCCGGTGAACGTCGAAAACGCCGTCGCCATTTTGAAAGAAAGAGGGCTCGTCCGCAGCGGCGATAACGTCGTGGCCATCACCGAAGTCGGTATTCGCGGGCGATTGGTGAACACCGTTTTGATGCAGACGGTGGACTAGAGGCTATCCCAGAACCTCCTTTCGAAGCTGGCCAAGATTGTTTTGCCGAGGGGCAAGGCGCGAAACCGGGAGGCGTGTCTTGACGACACGTGCCCGGTTTCGCAACGCAGCCCATCGGCAA